>ERZ773054.789-NODE-789-length-21910-cov-20.522215_pt1 | contig 21910 bp, 23 predicted proteins | sample MGYA00580630_ERZ773054 | MGnify/ENA primary metagenome ERZ773054 (study PRJEB29015, sample SAMEA2737994) | human oral metagenome | biome: human oral; feature: human-associated habitat; material: dental | place: China | collected 2115 ... | reverse complement strand
CTTCCGATCTCGAGGAAACAGAGTTCCTCGTCGCCCCCCGCCCGCGTTGCCATTCCTTTCCGAACCGGGCTCTAGTCGCTTTCTTTACGGCACCCCGCCTCGAGGAAGGTAATCCTCTTGTCGGTCTCGTAGGGAGAAACCGACTTAGGTTTGACCGGCTTTTCCCGTCTCTGTTTCCTCTGCTTGTCTTTCGCGCGGTTTGCCTCCCCGCGCCCAGTCAAGCCAGACAGAACACGCGAAGAAGACGAGCGACTCTCGGCGGATGATCGCTCAATGGACCGACCGGGACTGAGACGGGAGGCCCCGCTCCGCGTTGCAGAAGAGCTTGCTCCACGGCCTGCCGTTGCAGTTCGGTTGGCCGCACCGGCCCCGCGAGAAGCGCTTGACCCTGTTGCCCTAGTCGAGGACTGGGCGGCTCGATCCGAGGTGCCGCCGGCGGTGGTACGAGCGCCGTAGGATCCGGCTTTCCCAGCCGAGTCCGGTGACGAAGTCGGGGTTCGAGCCGCAGTTGTCGCGCCCCGGAGGATGCCCGATCCTCGAGAAGAAGGGGCTGGGCTCGTCGCCCGAACCGCCGTCGTCGCCCCACGCACAATGCCGGTAGAACGGGCCGAAGAAGCCGAGACGGGTCTTGCTATACCGGTTGCCCCGCCGCGAGCCGGCATAGTGCGGGCGCCGGCTTCAGAAGACGTCCCTCGAACCGTGGTTGTCGCCCCACGTAGGATACCCGACGAACTCGACGCGGTCGCCCGCACCGCGGCACCCGACCTTGCGGGCAAGGCGGCCGAGGAGGGCGTCGCCGCCGCACGCGCGGCGCGTACAGCCTGATAGGCCTTATACCCAGCCACAGCCGTTCCTCCGCCGATGGCGGCGGCCGTAGCCAAAGGATTGAACACCGCTGGCGGAGCCGGCGTCGGATTCAAGGTACGCGAACCTCCCGGCGCAAACGCACCAGCCTGCCCAGGCGCATAATGCGACCCCTGCATGGTCAATCCACCCGGATCCCCGCCTCCGGGGCCATAACCGCCACCGACGGAGCCCCCAGAGCCGCCAGCGCCGATATTTTTCGGAGTGTACCATTCAGTGGCAGACCGCGTCGGACCCTGATAACCAGGGGAGCCACCACCGGGAGAACCCGCTTGCTCGCTGCCTTTCCCAATCCCGCGCTCGGCTTTAGGAGAATCAGGGGGCACGCCATGTTGCCCCGACGATGGCACGGATTCAGGCTGGTCAGGAATGGAGCCGATCAACGCGTGCGCCTCAGCACCGAGAACATGCAGGACCTTCTTTGCCTGCCGATCGATCTCAGCGCGCGCAGCATCAGCTTCCGCTCGGGCCTTTGCCTGAACTACAGATCCCACAGGGTCGGCGCTGCTCGCACCACCTAGCATTTGATACGCACCATTAATGTGCTTTAGCTTTGACTGGACCTCTTGGCTGCCGGTCTGAGCCTTTCTTCCGCTCTCGACAGCCTTGCCTTGGATCTCCGCGAGTTTATCGACCTTCTGGGCGCGGCTTTCGAGGGAGCTCGCAAGGCCGTCCAGGCGAGCCGAAGCTGCCTGCGCGGTTTCGCCTTCCAGGCCCAAGTCGGCCGCCACGCGCCGATTGATCTCGGCGACCCGGCGCATCCGGGCAGAGACGTCCCTGAGGTCGTCGTTGGCCTGCTCGATGGGGTCGGTCTTCCAGACTTCGATGATCTTCAGACGATCAGCATTAGGGGTTGCCATCACTTACCGCCTCCCGAGCCCGTCGCGCCTTGCGAGGATCCGGAGTTCCCAGCCCCCGATTGAGACGGCCCCAAGCCAGCGCCGGACAATCCGGTCTCAAGCGCTTGAGAAATCGTCGACTGCCCTCCCGCAGATTGGGAAGTCGACTGACCTCCCGTGGATAGGGGAAACGAGCGAAGCCCCCGCCACAAAGCCTGCGCGATCGCCCCCATGCCTTGAGGCGGGGTGTACGTGAACTGGCGATCGAGTCTGTCGAGCGCGGCTGCGAACTCCGCACGCTCGGCGTCGTCCCGGTAAGTGAAGCTGTCCAAGGAGGACCGCAAATCCTCGATCGTCGCCTTCTGCAGCTCCGAAAGCTGCTTCATTTCCTTGTCCACCGCGAACAGCGAGGTGTGCACCGGCGCCCTGAACTGCTGGAGCTCGTTGAGCCCCGACCAGCGGTCATCATCAGACGGCGTGCACGCCCCGGTGTTCTGCAGATCCTGGCAGCTATTTCCCACAGCCGAGCTCAGAGAGGCCTTCGCCCCTTCGTACTCGGCGCCGGCTTGTTCCAGTTCAGCTATTTGACGTCTGAACTGATCCTTGTCCATTCTAAATATGGCCACGCGATCATCCTCCCTTGGCATTAGATATGTAAGAGCTGCGTTTGACGCATATACAGTAGCAAAAACAGGATATCCCGTTCCGTTACAGTTATAGACTACCCCAAACACCCCCGTTTCGCGCCGCACACACACGGCGTTACGTGTTAGAATGACGAAGAAGTAAGTAGCTGCCTGAAGAATTTCTTTCAAACTCATCCACTCGACGCTATCCTCAGCCGAACCAGGAAATCCACGCGTTCGCGCCACAACAAGGCAAACGTCCTAAACATATCAATTCGCGCATATCATGTGTTGGCCGAGCGCAGACCCATTCGTCATAAATTGCAGGTTACGCGATTCACCATACACAATGAATCTGCACTAAAGAAGCTAAACTTACGTCATAATTGATAAAGAGCATCATGGGAACGAGTTACATGCCCGAAGCCAGTGCGGCATCGACCGCTGGCGGCACGGATCCGACGCCAGGAATCCATGCGGATTTCGATTAGCAGCGGATGCGCCGACCCGACTCCCGAGACCGGTAGAAACCAATTGCCGGAGAAGCAGCGTTTGGCTCGGCCCTGCCGGAGGGGCCGAGCGCTTGGCTTGGCCCCTCCGAGCAAGCGTGAACAGGCGGGCCCTTTGGCAAATCCCCTTTAATCGAGGCGCCGTGGAGCAGAGCCTGTAAACAAGAATCCCGCGGAAAGGATCCCCTAGAGGCTGAGCCTCGACTTCACGACCTCCGCGAGGTTTGCCGCGACGGCGTCGGCTTCCTCCTGCGTTGCGGCTTCAACCATGACTCTCACGAGCGGTTCGGTTCCGGAGGGGCGGAGCAGCACTCGTCCCGTCTCGCCCAGCGCGCGCTCTGCCGAACTCACGGCCGCCGCGACCTCCTCATCCGTTTCTGTGCGGCTCTTGTCGACGTCGGCCACATTGACGAGCGTCTGCGGGAGGCGCTGGACCACCCCCGCGAGGTCGGCGAGCGGCCGCCCGGTTCTCGCAACCTCGGCGGCCACGAGCAGCGCGGTAAGGGTGCCGTCTCCGGTGGTGGCGTGGTTGAGATTGATGACGTGGCCGGATTGCTCGCCGCCGAGCACATACCCGCCCGCGCGCATGGCCTCGAGGACGTAGCGGTCGCCGACGGCCGTTTGAACCGTTGCGATCCCCTCCTTGCGCATGGCGAGGATGAGGCCGAGGTTGGACATCACCGTCACAACGAGCGTGTCCCCCGCAAGTTCGCCGCGATCCCTCATCGCGATGGCGAGCAGGCCCATGATCTGATCCCCGTCAACCATCGCGCCCGAGGCGTCCACGGCGAGGCAGCGGTCGGCGTCGCCGTCGAAGGCGAAACCGAAATCCGCCTTGGACGCCACGACGGCCGACTGGAGCTGTTCGGGATGGGTAGACCCGCATTTGTCGTTGATGTTGTGCCCGTCGGGCGAGGCGTTGATGACGACGACGTCGGCGCCGGCCCTGCGCAGGGCCTCGGGGGCGACGGCGCTGGTGGCCCCGTTGGCGCAGTCGACGACGATTCGCAGGCCGGTCAGTTCGACGTCGATCGATCCGACGAGGTGCTCGATGTAAGCGGAGTCTGCCATTTCGACGGCGGACTCGATCCTGCCCACGCCTTCGCCGACGGGCCTGTCCCATTCGGCGCCGAGGAGGGCTTCGACCTCGTCCTCGATGGAGTCTTCGAGCTTGAACCCGCCGCGCGCAAAGAACTTGATGCCGTTGTCGGGCATAGGGTTGTGGGAGGCGGAGATCATCACGCCGAGGTCGATGTTCTGGGAGGCTGTGAGGTAGGCCAGCCCGGGGGTGGGCAGCACATCGACTTGTTCAACGTCGACGCCGGCGCCGGCCAGGCCTGCCGCGACGGCCTGCGCGAGCATGGCCCCCGACAAGCGCGTGTCTCGGGCTACAACCGCCCGGGGGCGCCCTTCTCCGCCCTGTGCGAGAGCCCGAGCGGCGGCTTCGCCCAATTCGAGTGCCAGTTGTGCCGTAATCTGGCGATTGGCGAGCCCTCGCACGCCGTCAGTTCCAAAAAGTCGGGCCATGATTCCTCTCCGGTTCGAGAAAAGATCGCTGTTGTGACGATCCCAAGTATGGCACTGCTGCGCCTGCCAGCCGAACTCCTCCACAATGTGAACCGCCAAAATGCTTCAAAGGCCTTAATTTATAAAACACTTCAAAGCGCCTTGATTTGTAAAACACCTGAATGCTGTCAGTTCGAGTTCGAGGCGTCCGTCAGTGTTGCGGAGGGCGTCCCGCGCATTGGCTCCGGTCCATGTGTGACTACATCGACGTTCCCTTGCCGCAGGCGTCCCGCGCGCATTGGCGCCGGAGCAGACTTCTCGCGTGCGTTCATCTCGCTGCAGCCCGAAAACGCTGGCGTTGAGGAAGGCGCCTAGAAAATGTTGAGTGTGAGGCAGACGCCTTAAAACGCTGACGGCATGGCAATCGTGGGCCCGTCGGAAAAACCGACGGGCCCACGAAACGCCTGATTGCCTTTGGCGCCGACGGCTTGCGCGCCGCCATGTCTCCGAAGGCTTCCGCCGCTCGACGTCGCAAACGCCTCAGCAGCGGAAATAGATCAACGCTTGGAGAACTGCGAGGCCTTGCGCGCCTTCTTCAGGCCGGCCTTCTTGCGCTCGACGGCTCGAGCGTCGCGGGTGAGGAAACCGGCCTTCTTGAGAGCGGGGCGGTTGGCCTCACGGTCGATCTCGTTGAGGGCGCGGGCGATGCCGAGGCGAAGGGCGCCGGCCTGACCCGAAACGCCGCCTCCGTTGATTCGGGCGACGACGTCGAACCTTCCCTCGAGGTCGAGGAGGGCGAACGGCGAGCGAACGAGCTGCTGATGGAGCTTGTTCGGGAAGTAATCGTCAAGCTTGCGCCCGTTGATCTTCCATTCGCCGCTTCCCGGAATGAGCCTGACGCGTGCGACGGCCTCCTTGCGGCGGCCGAGCGCCTGGCCCGGGGCTGTCAGGGATGCGCCCTGACCGACGCGGGGAGCTTCGCTCTCCGTGGTGTACGAGCCGCTGAAATCCTCGCTCAGCGCCTCGGCTTCAACTGTCGTTTCAGACATTCAATACGTCCTGTTCCTAAAAGCTCACTGAGCAGTCTTCTTGAGCTCGAAGGTCTCGGGCTTCTGGCCCGCATGTGGATGCTCCGTTCCAGCATAAACCTTGAGCTTGGCAAGTTGCTTGCGTCCGAGGCGGTTCTTCGGGAGCATCCCGCGGACCGCCTTGACGACAGCGCGCTCAGGGTGCTTGGCAAGCAGCTCCGTGTAGGAGGTCGCCCTCAAACCCCCCGGGTACCCGGAGTGGTGGTAGGCGAATTTCTGCTCGAGCTTCGAACCGGTCAGAGCGACCTTGTCAGCGTTGATGACGATGACGTAATCGCCTCCGTCGAAATGCGGGGCGTAGGTTGGCTTGTGCTTCCCACGGAGCAGGGTGGCAACGTGCGTTGCCAGTCGGCCTAGGACGACGTCGGCGGCATCGACGAGATACCACTTGGGCTCGACGTCGCCGGGCTTCGGTGAATACGTGCGCACGGGCGTAGCCTTCGTTTCTCATACTGGGACCGCACAGAAGCATGCGGAACCCACGGTCTTGCAAAAACTTTGTTGGACGCTGGCCGACGAGTGGGAAGGCATCGCGCGCAGCATGCACAACAACTTAAAAGTGTACGTCCCCCGCGCTTGCCGGTCAAAGAAGCAGAGTGTGAGCTCGCACGCGTCGGCGAGACGAAGGAACAGCGGGTGCAGGGCCGGTGGAAGCTGCTATCGTCGATGTGTGATGGAAACCAGTTTTGGCGGGCCGGAAAAGAGCCCCGGGCTTCTGCTGTGGCGCACGATGCTGGTGTGGCGCCGCGAAGTGAACGCAGCATTGGCCTCCCTCAATCTCACGCATTCCCAATTCGTTCTGCTCACGTGCACGTGGTGGCTCGAAACCCACGGGGACGGCCCCGCCACCCAAGTTGCGATTTCCGACCTTTCGGGGCTCGACGTCAGAACCACAAGCCAGGGGCTCCGAAACCTCGAATTGGACGGCTTCGTCAGGCGCGCTTCCGCCCCCGGAGACAAGCGCGCCCTCATCGTCGCAACCACCGAGAAGGGGCGCGAGGCCGGCCAAGCCGCAATAGCGAAGGTCGAAGAGGTCGATGAGCGCTTCTTTCTCCGCCGACGCCGCTTGCGCTCAGCGCTCCTCATGGAGGCCAAACAGCCTCGCGACGTCCTCGCGCCGTCAGAGAGACCGGGGCAGTCGAGGACTTCCGGCCAAGCCTAGACCTCCAGGCAACCAGAGAACGCCGGCCAAGCCGGGCCTCTGTACAATCAAGGAAACTCCGTCTGAGTTGTTGCCGCGCGATCGGGGCTCCGATCGACTAGAAAACACGCCCGCCGCCTCGGGCCGATCACTTCTTGAGGGAATCGTTGACTTGGAAGCCCTCGGAGGGGACGAAGCAGAACTGAGCCGATCCCCCGCCTGGTCCGCTTCCGGGGGCGACGTCGAGCAGGGTGAACGTTCCGACCCCGTCGTGGGTGACCGACTGTCCCACTTCGACGTGCTTGTTGATCCCCGACGCCCTGTCGCCTCCGATCAGGCCCAGCTGTCCCTTTCCGTTTTCCACGCGAATGCCCGTCGCCACATAGCTGGGGCCGTTGGGCGCCCCTGGGTAGAAGGGGCCGCCTTCATACAGAGTGACCATGTACTCGCTGTCTGCACACATTTTTTTCTGCCCTTTCTGGGATGTCGAGTTCGGCGATGCGCTCGCCTTGGGCGCGCCTGTCGCAGGCGTTGTTTGCTGACCGTCCGGAATCGGGCGAACCGCCGTCGGAGCCGTATCGACTGACGTCGGGGCCGTGTCAGTCGCGGTCGGGGTCTCCGACCGCTGATTGGATCGCAGCGCCGTCGATGCCGAGGCGGCCGGATCCGGGGCTCCTCCCCCGCATCCGGCGATTCCGGCGAACAGAACGGCGCATGCCAGCGCTTGCATCATCCGTCTCATTTGACGCTCCCAATCGTCGTGGAGCCGTAGTACTTTTCGTAGTCTTCCCAACTCATGGTGAAGGTCCCGTCGACTTCCCTTCCGGTTTGATCGTTGTTGTGTCCATGCGGATTGGCCAACGTCACGCCGTTTTGGTCGGCATCGACAACCATATAAGCATGTCCATGATACAACTCTATGTTCGTTTTCTCGCCGCTGGGAAGAGTTACGCCGACTTCAGCCTTGCCGTCGTTGGGGAAGTTCTCAGCGGGCGCGCTTCCCGTACCCGCAGTCACCGGATTGGAACTGTTCGCGGCGTCGATGATCTCCTTTCGTTCGCTAGAGGAATAGCCGGAGCTCCCGTACACCTCCTCGGCGGAATTGTTCGTCAGATCCTGAGCCGCTTGATTTCTGCTCCCTCCGGATATGCCATTGTCCTTCCCCGAGTCGAGGGCGCCTCCGGGATGCTGTTGCCCGTATGCCGATTCGAGAATAGAGGCATAGTTCGGCTTGCCGTCCGGCCCCGTCACCCCCTTGCCGTAGACGTCGTCGACGAAGACCGTTCGGGAAGCCTTGGCGTCGGGATGGAGAGGATCGTCGTAAACCGTCACCATGAAACCGTCGGGCTTCCCATCGGGGCCGTAGTGCACCTTGATCGAGTCCTGAATGATCCGACGCCCCTCGGGGCTCTTGGTCAGCGCCATGATGGTCGAAAGATAGTAACAGTCTCCGATGCCGTGCTGGTGGATGTCCTCGTAGCTCAAGTTCCCCGAGGCGATTTGGGCGTTGATCGCCTCGATCTGCTCGGGCGAAAGGTCCGATCTCTTCCCACGGTCATTCCCATCGGGAACGCCGGCCTCTATGTGAAGGGCTTCGCGCAAACGGGCTGCGCATTCCGTGGCGGCGCCTTTCGCTTGCTCCACATACGACTCGAAAGAAGCCTTGTTTCTATCCGCTTCCATCTGAAAGAACGGGTAGCTGACCAACTGTACAGCCGGATCCAAACCTTCATACTCGGCGTCAAGCGCATCATTGCTCGCCTTGAGGTCCGCCACGGACTTCTTGTAGCCGTCGAGAGCCCACCCGTAGACCGACAGAGCATTGGCGGCTTCATTCGCTCCGTTGCTGAGCGTAGAGAGATCGTCTGACTCGGTCTGAACGCCCCGTTCGAAACTGTCACGCGACTCCCCCGCCCACTGGGGTGCATAAGAACCCGCCTTCAGGCAGGAGCTCCGAATTTCCGCCACTTCCTCGGCGTATGCCTTCCAGCTCCGCGAGAGGGCGAACACGGCCGCAGGATCGCCCTGCAGCTTGCCGACGGCATTGCTGAAGGTTCCCATAAGATCAATCCTCCCGATCCGCGCTGCCGTATACGTCTGCCGCATTCCTCTCGAATGCTTGCCTAGATGCGTCGTCGGCGGCCTCGAAACCCGCCGTCGTTTCATGCACGGCCCCCGAAGCCCGCCCGATCCAATCGGCGACTTCCACGGCGCGTTTCTTGGCGTCGCCGCGAACCTGCACCGCAGCAAACGCGAGGTCGAAGGTCCCAAGAGAATCAAAGGAGCCTCCTCTCGGACCATTGAGCCCGGCAAGCCGCTCTGAAAGACTCTCCAAATGCGCTCCCAAAACCGCCATCTCACCGGGGTCGAGCGACGTAGTGTACGGCATGGCCTTTCCTTTCTTGCATTTTCAAACGAATCGGGCCAGTGAACTTATAAGGCTCGGGCAATCGCCTGTTAAGCTAAAGTACTCCGCAGTTTATCGCGAGCCGTGCCGAGAATCTATAGCTCAATTGGATGCAAGTACCCGATTGCCGCCGCGCACCCATTCGCGCACCGCGGTGGCGCTCACCGCGAGCACCACGAAAACCGATACTCCCGTGAGTATGACGTCGGCGAGCTTCGAGAAATCGAGAAGAAGGAGATGAGAGAAAGCCGTGATGGAAGATATCGTCATGAGGCCGACCCATGCCCACCGCTGCCTGGCTGCGGTCAAAAGCCACAGCGCGAATTCGACGGCCGGCATGACCAGCTTCGAAGCGGTCACCTGAGAGTCCACCGCCACCTGAATGCCGGCAAAAATGAACCCCCACAGCGCGAGCGCCCCCGTGAAAAGAAGCGGCAGCGGCGGAATATGGTGGCGGGCGACGCTTTTGTCCGGGCGCGGCATTTGCGGGGCGGGACCGCGTTCGGAGGCGCCTCGCATGTCGAGAACCGGCAGATCGCCGTCGGTGTTGATCGCGTCGCCGCCGCCGTTTCGAGAGTGGTAGGCCGCGGAGAACTTGTCGATGACGGCGACGTCGATCTTCGGGTCGGCGTACCTCAGGGTGTCGATGATGAAATCGCGCTCGGCGTCGGTGTCGGCGTCGACCTTGTGCGTAATCTGCCCGGTGAAAAGCGAAAAGCCGACCGACCTGTCGTAGGTTCCCGCCGCGAGGAAGTCCACGCGCTGCCCACCGGGAAGATGCCATCCCTCGGGCGTCGGCCAGAATCTGACATGGTGGCGCCTCGATGCGTTGCCGTCGACCTCCTTCTGGTAGGCGAAGGCCTGCTTGCGCCCAAAGAGGTAGAGGTTCGACACGGGCGCGGAAGGGTAGGGTCTCTTGATCACAGAGGAGACGACGATTCCCCACGACGAGCGCACGGTGACTTCGTCGGCGAGCGCCCATCCGGCAGCCTGCATGCCGGCGTGGATGTCGTCGGCCGTTCCGTCGATCGCGAGGTTGACGGGATCGCCTAGCACACCGTCTCCCGTTCGGGTGCGTCCGATGAAGTAGTCGGGAACGTACAAAAGGGTGAGGATCTGATGGATGCGGGGAATGGCCAGATAGGCGGTCGTCGCCCAGAAGGCGACGAGGTTGAGGACCCACAGGGAGTCGCCCGGTTTGGCGTGCACGGCCATTTCGGTTGCCAGCCATCCGATGAAAATCAGCGCGATGATTACGTACAAAGCCGCCACCGCGTCCCATACGGGGGTTCGTTTGCGGCCGCTGACCTTGCGCGGCCTTGTCCTGTATTCGGGCGGCTCTGCCGGAATCGGATAGCGGGCGTCGGCGACGTCGGCCCGCCCTGACCGGGTCAGCCCCGCTTTGTCTCCGCTCAACTCGGTCCTTTCCCCGCGGCAGCGCCTCCAGCGCGGCGTGCGTCTCCTTCGGGTTCGCGGTCCCCGACCGTCTCTCGCAAAGCCCGGGTCAGCCGGGCCCTGGCTGCGAGCTGCGAATCCTCGGGGTATTCCACCGACTCCAACGTGAGCGGATGCGGCGGGGCGACGGCGACTTCTCCGTTGCGCGAGCGCTCTTCGAGGCGTCGGGCGGGCCATTCTTCGTCGCGCCGGCCGGCGCCCACCTTGAGCAGCGACCCCACGAGCGTGCGGACCATCGAATGGCAGAAGGCGTCGGCCCGCGCGGTGACCTCGACGATGCCGCCCTTGCGCTCGACCTTCAGCTCGAGGAGCTCGCGGACCGTCGTCGCCCCTTCCCGAGGCTTGCAATAGGAAATGAAATCGTGTTCGCCCGTCAGCTTGCGCGCGGCGTTGTCCATCGCCTCGACGTCGAGCGGCTCGCGAAGCCACAAGACGTCCCGGCGCCGCAGCGGATCGAAACGAGCGGGGGCGTCGCACACCCTGTAAGAATAGGTCCGGGAAAGCGCAGAAAACCTCGCGTCGAAGCCCTCGGGCGCGAAATCCACGCCGGTCACCGCGACGTCTGAGCTTCCCTTCGGCCCCGGCGACTCTCGCGCCAGCAGCGCGGAAAGCCTGCGCACGATCGCCTGGCACGGGTCGCTTGCTCGCCGCGCCGCCCGCGCAAGCTCGTTTTCACTCACGTCGACGTGGGCGACCTGACCGCGCGCATGGACCCCGGCGTCGGTCCTCCCCGCGACGGTCAGAGCATGCGAGCCGCCGGTTATGAGGTTGAGGGCTTCCGTCACCGTCCCCTCGACGGTTCGCAAACCCGGCTGGACCGCCCAACCATGAAAATCAGTGCCGTCGTAGGACATGCGAAGGCGGAGCCGATGCGCTACCGTCGAATCCATGACGCCAGTGTCCCACACCTCGCATTCACATGCGCTGCCCGAGCCTTCCCGCGAGTCGAATCCGCTGACCTTGGCCGTGGACTGCGGAGGCGGCGGGATCAAGACCTCCCTCCTCGATCTCAACGGCTTCCAGGCGGCACCTCCTCAGCGCACGGCCGTACGGTATCCTTTCTCGCCCGAGGACCTGCTCGAAATCATAGAAAGCCACGCGTCGCAGGTCGAGCGATTCGAACGGATCACCCTCGGCATGCCGGGAATGATCCGGCGCGGCGTCGTCGTCTACACTCCGCACTACATTCGCAAAGCCGGCCCCCACACGAAGCTCGACCCCGAGCTCGAGACGGCGTGGAACGGCCTGGACATGGAATCGGCCCTGCACGCGCGCTTTGCCGTTCCCGCACTCGTCCTCAACGACGCCGAAGTCGCAGCGGCCGGCGTCGTTTCGGGCGAAGGGGCGGAACTCGTCATGACCCTCGGCACGGGGCTCGGCTGCGCTTTCGTCGACGGCGGCCGCCTCGCTCCCCACCTGGAGATTTCCCACGCGCAGATGCGGTGGGGATTGACGTACGACGACGTCGTCGGCGAGGCCGAACGGATACGGCTCGGCGATTCGGCATGGTCGCGCCGCGTGCTGCGGGCGATCGACACGCTGTGGCCGGTCTTCCGGTGGGACCGCCTCTACATCGGCGGCGGCAACTCGCCGCGGATCTCCCCCGCCGCGCGCTCGCGTCTGGGCGAGAACGTGCTGTTCATACCAAACGCCGCGGGAATGAACGGAGGCGTTCGCGCCTGGGCTCTGGCCAAACCGCACCTGTAGGCAGCTCTGCGACAGAAACAGCCGAATCAGGCTAGCAGCAGCCCGTCGTCACGCCGTCCTCTGCGGCCGCGCTGCGCACTCGCCAGAACTCGCGGGCAGACATCGGCTCGCAGTCCGGGTGCTCGCGCCGATGCCGTGCGACGTACTTCTCGTACGCCGACTCCCCCGTCAGATCACGCCAGAACGAGCGGAAAGCGGCAAACCCGCGCCGCAGCCAGGAAAGCACGCCGCGCAGGCGGCGCGGCCGTCGTGCGCCGCGCAGGCCTTTTGCGCGCCGCAGCCCGTTCGCGCCGCCTTTCGCCGCCTCACTCATCTGTTGCCCCCTCACTGGCATCCAGCCGCCTCACTAACTTTTCGCTTCCTCGCTTCGGTCCCCGCTTCCGTCCTTCTTCATGCCGGGAATGAGATTAGGATCGCCGACCATCGCGTACTCCTTGACCAGTTTTTTGTCGAGCGGCGTGGCGATCATCGCCGTCGGGGCGAAGAAATTCGACTCGACGTAGGGGTCCTCCGACGTCGTCGCGTCGCCCGTTCGAATCGTCTTGACCACCCGCAGCGCAGCGCAGACCACAACAAAGGCGACGGCGACGAGGAAGACGATCGAAAGGGTCCCTTGAATAAAGGTGTTGCGGATGACGGCTTCCGTCTCCGAGATCTTCTTCGGATCGCTCAATCCCGGAAGGGCCTTGCGGGCGTCGCGCCATTGCTGCCAATAGCCGACCTTCGGATCGGTGGAGAATATCTTCTCCCACGACGCCGTGAAGGTCACGGCTGTGTCGAAGGCGAAGGGTATGAGCGGTATCCACACGTATTTCGCATACCCTTTTCGCACAACCATCACGGTCACCAGCAGCAGGGCCACAGCCGCTATCAATTGATTGGCGATGCCGAAGAGCGGGAACAGGGTCTGGATTCCGCCTCTCGGGTCCGTCACGCCCATGAGCAGCAAAGAGCCCCAGGCCGCGACGACGGCGGCCGTGGCGCCCCACGCTCCCGCCCGCCACGACGGGTCTTTGAACTTCGGGAACAGGTTTCCGAGGGCGTCGGACACTTGGAATCGGGCGACTCGGGTGACGGCGTCGACGGCGGAAAGGATGAACAGAGCCTCGAACATGATGGCGAAGTGGTACCAGAAGCCCATCATTCCCGATCCCCCGCCGAGCTGGTGGAGAATATGGGCCATGCCGACCGAAAGCGTCGGCGCCCCGCCGGTTCGGGAGACGATTGACTTCTCGCCGACGTCTTTGGCGACCTGCTTGAGGGCCTCAGCTCCGGTGTACGTCTTTTCGTTTCCCTTGCTGTCGGTCGACTCCCACCGCGGCACGACCTTGTTGCCGTGGACGTCGGTCACCCCGAGGTTACCCACGGCCTTCGATGTGATTTCCTCCCGGTCTTTCGTCGTTTGGGTGATTTGAGTTCCTGCAAGTTTGCCGACGGTTGCCTCCGAGGTGTTCATCCCGAAATAGATGCCCTGGTTGAGGGAGGCCGCGGCGGCCAGCGCCATGATCGCCACGAAGGATTCCATGAGCATTCCGCCGTAGCCGATCATCCGGGTTTGGGATTCCTTTTGGACCATTTTCGGAGTGGTTCCCGAGGACACCATGGCGTGCATTCCCGACAGGGCGCCGCAGGCGATGGTGATGAAAAGGAACGGGAAGAGGGTTCCGGCGAACACCGGGCCGTCGGTGTTGCCAGCGAACTCGGTGACCGCGGGCATTTCGACGAGGGGCCGGACCACAACGATGCCGGCCGCCAAAATGACGATCGTTCCGACCTTCATGAATGTCGACAGGTAGTCTCGGGGCGTCAGAAGCAGCCATACCGGAAGGATGGCGGCGAGGAAGCCGTAGATGATCATCGCCCACACCAGCGTGGTCGGCGAAAGATGAAGGTGTTCTTGTCCGAACTTCGTCTCGGCGACCTTTCTTCCGGCGAAGATCGCGACGACGAGGAGGGTGCAGCCCGCGATCGAGACCTGCGTGATCTTTCCCGGCTGGATGTAGCGCAGCCACAGCCCCATGCCCAGGGCGATCGGAATCGTGCAGCCGACGGAAAAGACGCCCCACGGGGATTCCGCGAGGGCGTTGACGCAGACCATTGCGAGAACGGCGAGGACGATCATGAGCATGACGAGGACGACGACCATGGCCACCGTTCCGCCGACTCGTCCGATTTCGTCGCGCGCCATCTGGCCTAGAGAGCGCCCGCCTCGCCGCATGGAGAAGAAGAGCACGAGCATGTCCTGGATCGCCCCGGCGATGCACACGCCGAAGATGATCCACAGCGTTCCGGGAAGGTATCCCATCTGGGCGGCCAAGACCGGGCCGACGAGCGGGCCGGCGCCGGCGATGGCAGCGAAATGGTGGCCGTAGAGCACCACTCTATGGGTGGGGTCGAAATCCCTGCCGTTGTTGATTCGTTCCGCGGGGGTTGCGTTGGAGTCGTCGGGCCGCATGACCTTGCGCTGAACATAGAGCGCGTAGAAGCGGTAGGCGATGGCGTATGTGCACACCGCGGTTATGACGAACCATATTGTGTTGACCTCTTCGCCGCGCACGAGGGCGAGCATCGTCCATCCGAGCGTGCCCATCGCGGTTATCGAGATCCACAGTGCGATTTTCGGGAGCGTCCACGAGTTGTCGGGTTTGACGCCCACGGGAACGCCGTCTTTGTTTCGAATGACGAGTTTTTCTTCTTCAGCCGTGTAGGCCGGCAGGTCTGCGGTGACCGTGTTGTCCATGAGGAGATCCCTTCTCATTCCACGCCGAACTTGAGGGACGTCGCCGGCGTCGCGGTGGCGTCATTGCAAGCCTAGCCGCCTTCGCCGCCATAGCCAAGCATTCTTCGAATTTTGCTGGAGGCTGCCGTGGAACTTTGTTCGGGATAGCGGGGAAACTTCGTCCGAAGTCGCTGTGAAGCCTCTTCTGACCGCACGAAGAACAACGTCCGAAGCGACTGTGAAGCCTCGTCTGAGGTCGTCATAAAAAACGGAGCGGGGTGCATATGCACCCCGCTCCGGATTATGAACTTCGCGCGATGGGCTCGCGCGAGGATCACTTGGCCTCGTCAGCCTCGGCTTTGCCCTTGGCCGCAGTGTCGTTCTTGGCCGCAGTTTCCTTGGCGGCCCCATCTGCCTCCTTGGATTCGACGGCGTCGGCCGCGGTTTCGGCAGCCTTCTCTACGTCGGCGCTTTCCTTGGCTTCCTTCGCAAGCTTTTGGGCTTCGGCAGCCTTCTTGGCGGCTTTCTCAGCTTCGCGAACCGCTGACTGCTTGGGCGAGACCTTTTCGGTCACGAGTTCGATGCGCGCGAGCGCCGCGTTGTCGCCTTTGCGGTTGCCGAGCTTGATGATGCGGGTGAATCCGCCGTTGCGCTCGGCGAACTTCGGCCCGAGCTCCTCAAAGAGGATGTAGGCGAGCTCGCGGTCTTGGAGGACGCGAAGGGCGAGGCGGCGGTTATAGGTGTCGCCGCGCTTGGCCTTCGAGATCAGTCGCTCAATGTGGGGCTGAACGGTCTTGGCGCGAGTCTGGGTGGTTGTGACCGCACCGTGGCGGATGAGGTCCTTGCACAGGTTCGCGATGATGTGGCGCTGGTGGGCGGGCGAGCCGCCCAGACGCGGGCCCTTGGTGGGCTTGGGCATAGTAGTGTCTCCTATGAAAAATCGGGCTTCAGCCCTGCGAGTCGTCGCTGAACTGCATCGTGTAGCTCTCCTCGCCGAAGCTGGAGACGAAACCAGCGGGCGAATCTTTCAGGCGCAGGTCGAGCTTGAGAAGCTCGTCCTTGACGTCCTCGATCGACTTCGCGCCGAAGTTGCGGATGTCGAGGAGGTCGGCCTCAGAGCGTTGAATGAGTTCACCAATGGTGCGGATGCCTTCACGCTGCAGGCAGTTCTGCGAACGGGCGGGAAGGTTGAGAATCGTGATGGGCCGCTGCAGGTCCGAGGACTGGGTTTCGACGACGGGCGGGGGGCCCAGCTCGATTCCTTCGACCTCGTTGTTGAGCTCGACGCACAGCCCGAACAGCTCAACGAGCGTCTTGCCGGCGGAGGCGAGCGCGTCCCGCGGCGTCGTCGATGGCTTCACTTCGACGTCGACGACGAGCTTGTCGAAGTCTGTGCGCTGGGCGACTCGAGTCGCCTCGACTTTGTAGGACACCTTGAGAACGGGCGAGTAGATCGAATCGATCGGAATGCGGCCGATTTCGTCCTCTTCTCCCTTGTTCTGAGCGGCGGAGACGTAGCCTCGACCGCGCTCGACGGTGAGGTCGATCTCGATCTTGCCTTTATCGTTCAGCGTGGCGATATGGAGGTCGGGGTTGTGGATCTCGACGCCGGCGGGCGGCGTGATGTCAGCGGCCGTGACCTCTCCCGGGCCCTGCTTGTGCAGGTACATGAGGACCGGCTCGTCGTTTTCCGAGGAGACGACGAGTTCCTTGAGATTGAGAATGATGTCTGCGACGTCCTCTTTGACCCCCGCGATCGTGGAGAACTCATGGAGGACTCCGTCGATGCGAACCGATGTGACGGCCGCGCCGGGGATCGACGAGAGCAGGGTGCGGCGCATGGAATTGCCAAGCGTGTAGCCGAAACCCGGCTCGAGGGGTTCGAGGATGAACCGCGAGCGGTACTCCGAGACCTGCTCTTCGGTGAGAACAGGGCGCTGTGCGATAAGCACGATTCTTTCCTTTCATGGACGCCCGCTATTTGACGTCCAGTCGCCCGCAGGCCATCCGTCCGGCCTGCGGAGTGCGGATATCCGCTTGGGGCCCGCCGAGGCGGGCCGTGCGTCACACGCGGCGACGCTTCGGTGGGCGGCAGCCGTTGTAGGCTTGCGGCGTCACGTCGGAAATCGATGTGACCTCGAGGCCCGACGCGGTAAGGGAACGGATCGCCGTCTCACGGCCGGAGCCGGGTCCCTTGACGAAGACGTCGACCTTCTTCATTCCGTGTTCCATGGCGGCGCGGGCGGCGTTCTCCGCGGCGAGCTGCGCAGCGTAGGGCGTCGATTTGCGCGAGCCCTTGAAACCGACCTGGCCCGAGGAGCACGAGGCGATGACGGCGCCGTTCGGGTCTGTGATCGAGACGATCGTGTTGTTGAACGTGGACTTGATGTGGGCCTGGCCTGCGACGACGTTGCGACGCTCCTTGCGACGCGGACGGCGGGAGCCGGAAGAGGCCTGGCGGGTCTTGGGGGGCATGATCTACTCCTACTGCTTACTTCTTCTTCTTGCCGGCGACGGTGCGCTTGGGACCCTTGCGGGTGCGCGCGTTCGTCTTCGTGCGCTGGCCGTGGACGGGCAGGCCGCGGCGGTGCCTCAGGCCTTGGTAGCAGCCGATTTCGATCTTGCGGCGAATGTCAGCCTGAACCTCGCGGCGCAGGTCGCCTTCGACCTTGTAGTTCTCGTCGATGTGCTTCTTGAGCGCGACGAGCTGGTCCTCGGTGAGGTCGCGGACGCGAACGTCCGGGCTGATGCCGGTGGCCGCGAGCGTTTCCGCCGAGCGGGTGCGGCCGATGCCGTAGATATAAGTGAGCGCGATCTCAACTCGCTTTTCGCGAGGAAGATCGACGCCGGATAGACGTGCCAATTTCTTAGCTCCTTGGTAGTCCGAAGGTGTGGAACACTGCCTCTCCCCCGCTGAACAGCGGAGCCCCGGCCTTCGGTCCGGGGGTTGCCTTGCGGCGGGCAGTGCGGTTGACGCGGGAAGACCCGCTGCGCCGGTTCACCCTTGGCGCTGCTTGTGCCGCGGGTTCTCGCAGATCACCATGACGCGGCCGTGGCGACGGATCACCTTGCACTTGTCACAGATCTTCTTGACGCTGGGCTTGACCTTCATTGCTGTACTTCCTTGCCGTCAGAGCACTGGCGGCGATAGAAAATCGGGGCTCACTTATAGCGGTACACGATGCGCCCGCGGGACAGGTCGTAGGGAGTCAATTCGACTACCACGCGGTCCTCCGGGAGAATCTTGATGTAATGCTGGCGCATCTTGCCGGAGATGTGAGCGAGCACAACGTGCCCGTTCTCCAGCTCGACGCGGAACATCGCGTTCGGGAGGGCCTCGACGACCGCCCCCTCAACCTCGATGACTCCATCCTTCTTCGCCATAACCCTCGCTAACACTCCGATCGGCCCCGCACCGGGTTGCGCGGTTCCGAGGCAGACCTGCTTTTGGGCAGGACGTACCAACGATCAATACTACACGGACCTCCTGTTTGTCGGTAGCGGCGATCCGGTGCAGTAGATCACCGACGGGCCAGCCCTTTCCCGAACGACTCACCCATCATGACGCTCGCGACGCTCCAAAAGCTTCACACTTTTCTCAAACGGCCCCTCGAACAGCTTTCCCCGCGTCCGTTCTATGCAACCCCGTTTCGATCCCGAGCGCCCTCTCCCTATTCCAAGCGTCCTGCTCCTGCTCTGAGCATCTCCCCCATCCCGAATGCCCTGTTCCCATTCCAAGCGCCCTTTCTTGTTGTCTGCCCCACGCGGCCTCCTCTCTATCCCGAACGGTCCATTCCGATTCCAGCCCCCATATCCCAAGGAGCACGTTCCATCCCGAGATCCCTTCCCATTGCATGTCCGGAGCGCTCGTTCCGTTGCCTGTCCGGAACGCCCTTTCCAGTCTGAGAATGTTCTTTATAACAAAAGAGACGAAAGACGATCTCACTCTTCCATCGACGGCGGAATGACGGTAAGCTCTCAGACGTAAACATCTACAGATCGGGCGACGCGGAAGAGCTATGTGCCTCTAGGCGCTAAGCGTCGAGCTGCGTGTCGCCCGCAGAAACACTTGGCACCAGGCGTCGGAATCCATGCCGTCGGACGTCGAAACGCATACCGTCAGACCGCGAGAAACACATATCGTCAAACCTCACAATGAAAGGGACACTCCAATGGGCGAGCTCAAGTTCGATCGCGACAAGGCAGGAATCAAGGCCATCGCCGGATGGGACGACGCGGACTACTACAACGGCGTCGGCAAAGGCATCGACGCTTGCATCGGCGACGTCGTAAAGATAGCCGTGAGCCTGCCAACCGACACAATTGGCGCGGGATGTAAAACCGACAACAACGGAACCCGCGCACTGAAAAAGACCCTGGACTGGACGATAAAGCTGTTCGCCGGCGCCGCCCGGGAGATCGCCGACGGGTGCGCAACCCTGGGCTCGGGAATCAAGTCGGGAATCGAGAACTTCGACTCCCAGGAGAACAACTCGGCGACGCGCTTCGACATGCTGCAGTCTTCTCTGCCCAAGAAGTGACGGCTTTCGCTATGCATATGCACAGACGGTTCATGACGCATGCGCTCACACGCCAAACGGCGGGAGGCGATTCAAGCAGGGACGGATCGGGCAAGACGACGCCGAAGCCCGCACGATCCCGCCGCGGGAGCGCGACCACACGGGCGCACCCTTTCCACACAGTCGCGGGACTGCTGTCCACATTGCTTCTGCTGGTCGGCGGCTGCGCCTCACTTAACGTCGATTCGAAGGATCTGGTTCTTGCCGTCAAGTTCGACAACGACGATTGGGGCAAACCGGACGATTTCACACATGGACGTAGCGAACAATCCGGAGTACCCCATATCCTTCTTAAAATGAAACTAAAAGGGTCCGAAACTGGATCGATTCTATCGATACGTTCAAGGAAAATGTCGCACAGCGAAAAAACCTTGCGAAAACAGCTAATTAGAGAAAACGGGGTACCCGGGGCGCACAAGTTAGAAGTTAGACCGTTTAAGCATCCAAGAAAGATAGGAGGCCGAGATGCGTACGGTTACTCCTATTTTGAAAGCGATTCCAAAAGATGGGCACAGGTATGGTACGTCGACTGCCCAGCTGGCTACTTTTGTGAAGTATATGTTGAAAGCCCAGTAGAAGCAGAAAGACTTGATCCGCAGATCACTAAAGTCTTGGATGACATCCAGTGGACGCGAAAGCATATCACCGACCCGACTACCTACTAGATTTTCCTTCTATTAGATTCTCCTTGCTCGGCTTTTCGGAACGACTCTCTATGAGTCTCTTCAATCGCGTGCTTTGTGGACGTTGCTGGAGTAATGTCAGCCTGCCGCTCTTTGGTCCAGTGAGAATGCTCGGCGAATCGGAAGGCTTCTTGCTGAGTAGCGCGGCGTTTATGGGGCCGTTTGCCTCGGCGATGATGTCCTTCCTTGGGAAGTCGGCCAGCCCCAGACGAGACAAGGACGCTCCAGACAGATCATCGACGTCTTGACCGTCTCGTGAGGCGGACCCATTGGTTAGAACTTCAGGGTAAGGGCTTCGTCAAAGCTTGGTTTGTGTAGAGGGAGAATCGGGAAACGGCGAATGGTAGATGCGCGCGGGTCTCGTCAGGGCAGCCGATCTCTTCGGAGCGGCTGACGGGTCAGGCCGATCTAGTTAGAAAGGGTCGGTCGATTGCGGTCGGGGGCAGCCGTCGGCCACAGGTTGGGTTCCGGCTGTGGTTCGTCAAATGCGGCGGAGACAAAGAAGGCCAAAGCTGACAAATCTACCTGAAATTCCCGCAAAGCACACCAAACCTTGATTCGCAACTAATGAAGGCATTCAACCGCTTCACATGGACGACCTTTACCGTCTACAAAGACGACGAACCTTTTAACTCAATCCACATGCATTGACTTTGCGGCAAACGGGACACAACCCTTCAGGTCGACCTCACTTTCGCGAATTGAAAACGGATCAGACTTTGCGTTTTGAACTGCCCGCCTTTTCCAGTCGGCATTCGCTCCTTGGATGATCTCGCATATACGCGTGCTTCATGCTGCCATTTCCAGCGATGCCGTTTACCTCTATGGTCCAATGACGCTTTTGGTAGTAGCGTTCAGATTCCCTCATGTCGTCGGTCACCTCCTGCGGCACCCCTCCCGCTTTGGTCAGGTAGCGCTCGTTTTCGGACAGCTGGTTCATCACGTCTTTCATACTCGTGGGCGTGAGGAAGTTCGCCGCATGCTCAGATTGTTGGCATTGCGACTCCCCCGGGAGTAACGGGCGACTTTCTCAGGCGGACCGTTAGCTTCCCGTCGCCGAGAAACTTTTCTGTCATCGCCTCAACTGTGCCAGTCTTGCTATTGACGGCCTTAGCGCGGTACTTAGCGCGGTATCTGCTGCCGATCCTTCGCGTTTCGATTCTGGAAAGTCGGAATCAACCTGTCCACGGAACAGAGGCTTTGGTATAGAGTATTGAAGTAAGGTTTTCAGGCAACTTGCGTCGGCAAATCTGTCACAAGTCGCTTCGGTACGCGATAAGGAATTCCAACGGCGGACGACGCCAACAATGAGACAAGCAGAGAGGAGACGGTTATGGCTCACAGCAGGAGAATCCGGCCAGTATCGCCCATGGCGGCGAATCACAGGGCGCAGGCGAAGCTTGTGCCGAGAGCCGTTGCAGCAACGTTTGCATGCCTTCTGGGCCTGGCGGGATGCTCCGGAGAGCCGAAAGTAACGGGTTCACCGATCGTCGCGCCACAAGTCAAGTTTGAAATGACTGGTTGGGGCGAGCCTAATTACAAAAACGGGTACAGCGAGCAAGACATAGAGAGGAATCTTCTTTTGAAAATGAAACTCAAAGGCTCCAGTGCCGGCGCGATACTCGCCGTTCGATCGACTCACCTGTCTTACGGGGCGAAGAATTGGAGGGAGGAGAATATGAAGCGGTACGGCGGCGACCCCGAAGGAAGCTCGACTAAAAGGGGCATCACCCCTTTCGTCAAACCAAGAAAGATCGGCGGCCGCACCGCATACGGCTACTCCTAC
>ERZ773054.787-NODE-787-length-21917-cov-9.687814_pt1 | contig 21917 bp, 17 predicted proteins | sample MGYA00580630_ERZ773054 | MGnify/ENA primary metagenome ERZ773054 (study PRJEB29015, sample SAMEA2737994) | human oral metagenome | biome: human oral; feature: human-associated habitat; material: dental | place: China | collected 2115 ... | reverse complement strand
CTTCCCTCCTACGTTTCAAATATAAGAAAATTATAACACAAGAGAGGGGAAGATGGCTAATGATTCTTTGCGAAAAAATCCCGCCTGTAGCGTCCCAACAACAGCGGAAAGTTCTTTGTGTGAGACAACACAGGTATCATGGCAATATCTTTCATATGTGCATAATATGACTAGCTCGCTTCGCATCAAATCATTCTTTACCATGCTCCTCGATTGCCTCACAATAAAATGCAATCTTGGCATCGAGTGCTTCCATATGTGCGTGCAGCTTCTCCACCTCTGCCGCAAGATTGGCACGGTGCCCTATGAGCATTTCCATCCGCGCTGAAAGAGTATCGTCGCCCTCTGCCCGCAACGCAGCATAGCGCCGAATCTCCCGAATTGGCATCCCCGTCTCCTTGAGTCGCAGGATGAATGCTGCCCACGCAACATCTCGTTCAGAGTAGCACCGCCGATTCGCCGCCGTACGCTCCGGCAGGAGCAGTCTCTCATGCTCATAATAACGCAGCGTATGAATTCCCAGCCCCGTTTTCCGTGAAAATTCACCAATACTATATTCCATAAAATCCTCTCCTTGACATAGAGTATACTCTACATTGTAAAGTAGTGCCAGAAGGAGGATTTCATCATGAGCAAACATAACAACAGATACACCGTCATCACGGGAGCAAGCTCCGGCATCGGAGCGGCGACAGCAAAAGCATTCGCTGAGCGCGGACACAACCTCATCCTTATTGCACGGCGCACAGAGCGACTAAATGCCCTAAAGGAAGAGATTCTTGCCGCACATCCGGCACTGGACATCGTTATCAAAACTGCCGATCTCTCTTCTGTCGAGAACGTCACACAAGTCTATGATACAATAAAAGCCTTACCTATTGGGACATGGATCAACAATGCGGGCTTTGGAAGCTATGGCGCAGTCGGCACATCCAACCTTGACAAAATCAGACAAATGCTTCATCTAAACATCGAGGCACTGACCGTCTTTTCCACACTCTTCGTACGAGACTTCGCTGAGATAGAAGATACGCAGCTGATCAACATTTCCTCCGTCGGCGGCTACACCATTGTCCCAACTGCTGTCACCTACTGCGCGACAAAATTCTATGTCAGTGCATTCACCGAGGGACTCGCACATGAACTCATAGCACGCGGCGCGAAGCTCCGTGCAAAGCTCCTTGCCCCCGCTGCAACGCAGACCGAGTTCGGCGCAGTCGCGAACAACAACGCCGCCTATGACTATGACAAGGTGTTCGGCACCTATCACACAAGCAACCAAATGGCAGAGTTCCTTCTCGCCCTATACGATAGCGACCAGACAATCGGTATTGTTGATCGCGAGACCTTCGCATTTCGTTTGTGCCTGCCACAGTTTCCCTATGCGGGAGGTTCTGCACATAATCAAAATGTAGTCGATGAGTAATTAAGCCATCTCCTTATAATGCATCGTCAACGTACGTAGCCGTGTACGGATCACCTCTCTGAGTGCCATAGACTCGACCGTTTGAACTTCATCTCCATAGTGGATAAAGTAATCCGCGATAAACTCCTCCTCGCCCACATTGTAAAATCCATGGATATAGTACCGCCCATTCTCCTCCACAAGTCGCATGGATGGATAGTGTTCTTTATAAAAGAAATCCCGTCCCTGTGCCGTAATCTCGACGACAAAGGAGAGTGCATCGACACGGCAATAGAGATCCTCTGCGGGATGAGCAAAGGATAAAAGTGGCATCCCCGTCACATCCGTACACTCCTCCACCACAGTGATGCGGCCACACCGAAAGACACGCGCCTGCCCCATCTCGAAATCATGCGTTGTGTCATACCATAAATGTGATATAATGATAGACATCTATTCGTCTGACCTGCTATTTACGAGGAGATGTCATTATGACACAGCGTCCTGCATTTGATGAGATTCGCTCATATGAGGAGTTTATAAAATATTATTGGTATCGAACAGAACTCGTAGAGATTTGCAAAAAGCTTGGAATTGCACACAGGGGGGTAAAAAAAGATCTCAATCACAACATTGCAGAATACTTTAAAGGGAACATAGTCAAAGCCACTCCCCAAAAAGAGCAGATGATATCATCTGGAGCGATTTCCTTGGACACACCATTACTTGCTTGCAACTTTTCGTTCAACACAAAGTTTAGAACATATTTCTCAAATCTGACGAGGGTTTCTCCCTTTAAATTTACAGCAGATATGGCGACCGCATGGCGAAAGGTGAAAGCGGATCACGACACATCGTTTACTATACAGGACATGTTGAATGTATATAAGGGGATATCGACGTATGCAAAGTATGATTCTTCTGTATGCGAATGGAACCGCTTCTTAAAAGATTTCTGCGCTGATCCCATAAATGACAAGTTCAAATCAAAATTAAAGGCAGCTGCTATCCTATGGCGAATTGTTCGTGATTCCGATCAACCTAAAATGTATTCACACACATTAGTGCAAGATCATTTAAAACAACTCGAAAAGCTTTAAGGATAACACTTCTTAATTAATTTGTTGACTGTATTGTAAGAAACGCTGATAACTGTAGTCCAACTTCTCTCAGCGCATCTTTTCCCTGCCAATGTCCCCCTATAGAGTACCAATCTTCATCCGCTTTATTTCCTTAAATAGAACAAACCTCTACATCCATCAACGCCGCTCTCAATCCCACCCTTGAAAACAACAACAATCTGTCCGTCCTTCTTGACCTCAATGTGATCGAGCAGCCCGCCCCATAGCTCCTCATCAAACGCAACCTGCTCCCCGTCGATACCACATACCGCTTGAATCATGCCCTCCAAGTTGTTTCTCTTGCTCTCCCTCGCGGCAATTTGCTCATCCGACCTCGCCAGATGCCCCTGCTTTTCCATATAGAGCGCACGAATCTCATTTTCCTGTTTCAGATATGCCGTCTGATCCTGTGCCACCCGTGCATTCTCATAAATCAGTGTTTCAAGACGTTCTGCCAAAACACCGAGTTCCTGCTCTACTTTATCCCGCTCCTCCGGCAGCTCCTCTGTCTGACAAATGCTGTCTATCAGAGTTCGGAGTTCTGCAATCACGTTCTCTTTGACTTCCACCAAGGAGTTCAGTGCCTTGACGAAAATTCGTTTGATTTCCTCTTCCGTCAAATGCCGTGTGCTGCACGGCTTCCCTTTGTGGGCATATTTCTTGTTGCAGCAATAGATCACTCTGTGGTACTTGTCCGTCGAATGCCATACCTTAGCCCCGCACCAACCGTCGCAGCAGCCGCATTTGATTTTGTTCGCGAAGATGCTCACGCCGCTGTGCTTGCCGTTCTGCTCTCTATGCTTTATCTCCGATTGCACAAAATCGAATAAGTCCGGCGAGATAATCGGCTCGTGGTGCTCCTCCACATAGTACTGCGGAATCTCGCCTTGTAGCGTCACGCGCCATCTTCTTGCCCCCCATTCCTTTAATCCCCCGTTTGAACCGACGTTTTTGTGCGTGCGCCCCCTCCCCGGTCCAGTAATGGCGCAGTTTTAGAGATTTGCCCCCCCCCCTCTCTAGTCACAAGTGCTTGTTTGCTTTACATCGTAAACCAAACAAGCTATACTATTTCTAAAAGAAAGGAGTGTGATTATTATGTCAACGGTTCCTACTCAAATAAGAATTGACCGGAACATAAAAGAACAGGCCGGCGCGTTGTTCTCTGGGCTTGGCTTGGATATGTCCGGTGCAGTTAATATGTTTCTGCATCAGTGCGTTCTTCGTGGAGGTATCCCATTTTCTATCGAAATACCCCATTATAAGCAAAGCGCCTTGGCAGCTATGGAAGAAGCAAGAAAAATCTCCCGCGACCCAAACGTCCCCAGCTATGACAACATGGACGACTTGAAGAGGGCATTGGAAGAATGACCTATCACATCAAGTTCACCAGTGCTTATAAGAAAAGTTACAAGCGTGCCAAGAAACGTGGCTTGAATCTCAAGCTACTGGATGATGTTGTCGAAGCATTGGGACAGGGGCACAAGCTAGATGCCAAATACCGTGACCATGCACTTCATGGCAATTGGGAGGGATTTCGCGAGTGCCATATTCAATCGGATTGACTATTGGTTTACCTTGTTGAAAATGACATCCTAACCTTGACTCTTGTCGAAACTGGAACTCATGCAGATATATTCGATGAATGAGCTGTCCATTTAGGACGGCTTTTTTCTTTGGTGAATCTGTTCATGACAGGAGATGCAGAGCGACATCAAATTGCTCTCATCATATGTGCCGCCATCGGCGAGAGATCGGATGTGATGCACAAGTGTTGAGCGAACGTATCTCTCACGCTCTTTGCACATCTCACAGAGAGGGCTCCCTACCAAGTGACGGTCACGAATCCTGCGCCATACATTGACGTATCTCTCATGCTGATCCTAGCCGCGCGTAAAGTTCTCGTAGTGTTGCTGCATTGTTTTCTCGTGCGCCTCGCAGTAACAGCTTTTCCTGTCGGTAAGATTCGTACAGCCCGTCATGCGGTAGGGACGCTTTGGCTTTCTGGGCATCGCTTCACCTCCATCAAAAAAGCCCTCACGGAGAATTACTTCTCCAAGAAGGCTAAACCAGTTTTCTATTTTCACTGAGTATATCATATCACTGGTAAGGCAGTGACATCAAGATGACATCGACTTCCATTTAGTGACATTTAGTGACATCGGAGAATTTTGGTTCTACTCCCAAAGGAGTGTAAATGGTATAATCGACTATGGTGATGAAAAATGGTCGAGAATTTTGACAAGATGCTAGCAAGATCACTGCGTCTAGGGGCTCCATGGTATACCAGTAAATCCATCGTAATGCTCCTTTTTCTACCAGGAAAAATCTCCCTTCACTATCCCACTGGACGTTTTTAGGCAAAGTGGCCGAAAAAAGATCAAAAAAATTCCTCCCATGTTTCAGGGAGGAACAGAGTCAGTCTTTCTGATAGAATTTACACTCGAAACCATCTGGAAAGACAACGGCTCTGGATGTCTAGCCGGATGATAAAACAACCACTATTCATCAGTAGCCGAACGTGGTTCAAACTAGAACCAACAATCTCAATCTGACAAATAATAGTACGATGGTTTTAATTTTTGGATGTTATCTATGAACAAATGCGTTTGCGCAACGGCGATGGAAGCATTGAAGATTCTCGCTCAAATTATGGTTGAAAAAATAGGAACTGCACACCATCCATGCTCACTGTGAAAATTTATCCATCGAATGAAGAAATCGAACCCTAACAGGAAACCGTTACGATCACGCATTTTCCAGTCATAGAATATCCCTCCTACTGTAGCCCTTCTTATTCTACAACAGGAGGGATATTTTTATTCACTGTCCATATCTCGTGGGTACGCCCCCAAAACTCCACTTCTCGACAAAGGCTTTTACTCCACGCCCAACGCCTTGAATACGGCATCTTCCACACTTTGATAGGGTATCAACTGGAATGCACTCATGAGTTCCGGCGGAACGGCAGCAAAATCGTTAAAGGATGTGCTGGGGAGAAGGATTTTTTTTGCGCCGCTGTCGAGGCATACCTGCATGGCATTAGCCAATTCTTCGGTTTTCATGATCGTCCCGCTGATGCTGATTTCACCGAGAACGGCCAAGGAACTCTGTACAGGCTTACCTAAAGCAATGGAACAGATGGCGATGAGGGTAGGCAAAGCCAACTTATTCGTCATTCCGATTCCCTGTAAGTCTTGATAGTTGATGATGTAGTCCTTACTGGTTGTCTTAATCGCGCCACTGATGCGGCTGCCGTTCGCCTTGAGGAAATTGAAAGCCGTATTGACCGCCTCTTTGGCTTCACGGTCAGAACCCAGCCCCGTACGCTCCAATTTGCCATTTCCCGGCAGCATCTGGCTCTCCAAACGAAATACGCCAACCATGCCGGACTTGCCATGAGATACAGTATACACTTGCCCCGGATTGCATATTCCTTCCGGGATGAGTTTGCCGCTGCCCTGCTCCGGAACGGAGACATAATGCTCGGACATATCCGAAAGATCAATGTAGGAGAAGTTCACATCATAGAACTCCATACCGCCCAGTTTTTTTAGCTGCTCCTTGACCCTGCGGCGCATTTCCAAGGAAATTTGCAGAACTTCCTCCAATTCTTCTTTGCTGAATTTCCCATTCGGATAGAGAAGTTTCAAGTAGCCGTCAAGCATTCGACGCACAGCGATGGTATCTCGCTGATTTAGATTCTTCCCTAAGCGGAAATATTTATCAAGGGCATCGCCGTACTGTTCTTTCCGAAGCTCTCGAATGAACTCGGCAAGATAGTCGCTGATGAAGCCATAATCATCGGTGAAATGTTCCGGGCGAAACTTTGAAACCTCCCAACCGGGCAAATAGCAATGAAAACGGTCCAGGAAAGCTGTATCCGTCCCCATCTCCGGAGGGAATGGTTCAAAAAGATTGCTGGTCTTTAAGAGCACATCGACACTCTGGTTAATGTTGCCTACAAATACCATCGAAGCAGAGGCGGCCTTTTCTTCCTTGCCACGGGCGAAGGATCCCGAGGCCATATAATCCTTCATGATTTGGATGCCATCTTTATCCTTGAAATGGATGCCTGCCACCTCATCGAAGGCAACACAATCCCATAATCCCACCAATCCCACGGTCTTTCTCGCCATGTTGTAAAAGAGATTAGCTACCGTGGATTGTCCGCCGGACACGAGAATACTGTTCGGGGAAATTTCTTTGTACAGATGAGACTTACCCGTGCTGCGAGGGCCCAATTCGCACAGATTGAAGTTGTTTTCCACCAAAGGAATCATGCGCGTAACGAGCAGCCATTTCTCCCGTTCCGTCAACTCCTCCGGCTCCATGCCGATCGAGCGAAGCAGCACATCCATCCATTCCTCTTTGGAAAATACAGCTCGTCCTTTCTTCAGTTCCGACATTTCGATGTGTGGCATCTGGATGGGTGTAAGTTTCCTGATTTGTACAGGATTCCCATTGGTCTTTTCCTCTTCCACGAACTCATATTCCAATTGGATAATGCACCAAATGCCACCACAGAGCAAGCGGTCGTACTTCTCCGGGTATTCATCGGCGATTGGCACATTGGTAAGTCCCAGATTCGAAAAGTTAGCCACGTAGATATCCTTCTTGATATCGAGGCGCACGGTAAGGGAATCAATGACCGTGTGACTGCCTTGGCTGCGAAGTTTAGAAAGTATTTTTTGCGCCTCATCAGGACGCACAAAATTATCTGCCAAAATCCGCTTCACACTCTCAATGCCATTCTCGATGATTTCTTCATCATCCGAGCTGCAATACTGTCCCAACAAAAATTCCAGGACATAAACGGGGACATTCGCCCCTTCCTTGATTTTCTTGGTGAGGTCTTTGCGGACAATTTTGCCGTCAAAATGCTCACGGAGTTTTCCTCTTATGATTTCGCGTGCGCTTTCGGTGACCTCCGACGCCTCCTCGCGGGAAATGTCGTCCTCTGCTTTTCCTTCAAGAGTAAAATCCATCCCATATCCTCCGCATACGATTAGCTGAAGAAATCAAACGCATCCACAGCAAAGGCGATATCAATCGAAAATTCTTCCCGATGTATCGGCAAACCATCGCCATCGGCAATGACGAGATAATACGTCTCGGTATTGCTGTACTTGAGGGATTTCAAATGAAAACTGATGCGGAAGATCCGTCCCTCGGCGTCTTCCTCCGCTTTATCCGCGATGATGCGTGGGGTATCACTGATCACCTTTCCTGTGCTGTCCGTAAAATACAGTTGATAGGCAGCCGCACAGAAGTTAGCTGCTACCGCTTCCTTTTGGAAAAAGTTCAGCGAGAAAATCATATTGCTGATCTTGCGACTGGAGGAGAGCAGCCCTATCGTCACAGGACGCGTATCATATCTGCTCTTATTTTTTTTATATTCTCTGGAATCGTTACGAAGGAAATGGTAGTCAATGAGAGGCACGACCATCTCTTGTAGGCTTATCCCGCCATGTACGAAATTCAGTCCGCCGCCCTTCATCTTGATGCGAATGCTTCCATGAGGCGCAAAAGCGTCATATCCCGTTTCACCGTCCAAGAACTTCACGGGAAGCAAATAGTCAGGAGAGGCTCCTTTTTTCATAATGGCATAACGACGAGCGATTTCCACAGTCCGGTCGCTCGCCGTGGATTGAGCCACCTTGTCATCTTCCCGAAGCGGATTATAGGTATAGAGAAAGCCATGGTCGGCCGTGATGAGGATATGCACCCCGCCAAACTCACCGGTGATAATCCGCACCATATTCTTTATCTCCTCGATTGCTTCCTCACAAGCTCCAAAGATAGAGGATTCCGTATGCCCCGCCTCGTCAATGGCGTCGTGGTAGATATACACCACCTCCATCCCCTTCACCAAAGCCCCCCGTTCTGCCCTCTTCATACCAATGACATCTTTGTATTTCAGGGCGATGCTTTTGGGGTTGGCAGACTTCAGGATTTTATCCCGCATGGGCGCTTCGGTGGATTCACCGTCCGCCAGCACCGACACTTTACCGGACTTAACCTCTGCCGACAGCTTCTTATGCGGCAGGAGTGCCGCCATGCCGAACTTCGTGACCGTAGGGAAAACACCTTGCATGGAGCTGATCTCCACCTTGCTTTGCGTTTCTCGGCGAAGCACTTCTGCCAGTTCGGCGGCAACCTCATAGCGCATGGCGTCGGAGATAATGACATACACTCGTGCATCCGATGCTCTTACCTTATAGCGATAAAAATCCGTCTGCGAAGGGACATCGGGGATCTTTCCATATTCTTGTAAAGAATCGGCGGCGACATTCGACCAATTCTCCCCCAACTCATTCAAGAACCAGTTGACATACAGACGCTCAACAGCATTTTTCACATCGGCGAACATATCCGACAAGTCCGCATGATAAGCCTTGAGACCGGCATCATAGCTCTTATGGAACAAGCGGTAATACGCGTCGAAACGATAATAAAACTCCGTGTATTCTGTCCAAATCTTTTGAGGTTCTACGGTATGGAAACCATCGGCATAGGATTTATAGAACTCCTGCATGTTGGCAACTTGATACAGTCCATCATAAAAATCCTTAACCACTCCATACCATGCACAAGTACGTCGCTTTTCCACCGTCTGCTTGATGGTCACTGGATCAATGATATTTTTCTCAATGTCACGCATGAGTTTCACGAGAATAATCTCGTTCACGCAGGGGAATATCGCCGTATCAGATAAATCCTCCACAGTCAGTTTCATAAACCGTGTATGAAGATCTGCTTCGGATTCCACGTACTCTGCAATCTCATAGAGTGCATCATCATCCTCTGCATAAAGCCAGTCCGAGATGAGATCGTAACAATTCGACTGATACGGTGTGGAAATATATTTTTCAAGCCCTGCCATGCACTCCTGCCGCAGGGTGCGGGCAGCAGCAGTGAGCATCATATGAACAGCCAATGCCCCAAGGGTTGGATTTTCTTGCGTGTACCCCGTACCTCGGGCAGCCATACGCCAAAACGCATCAGCAATATTGTAGGCTTCAAAATCCTGCCACAGATGATTGGAGGCATGATCCACCCCCGCCTTCAGAACCACCTTGATAATTCCGGCGGGCTTCGCGTCCTTGATCCCCGCCAAGGCCGCCATGATCGAGAGCTGCAATCCGCCGGCGGTCGTGGGGAGGTTCGTCTGCGCCATGATCTTCCTGCGGCGTTCCTTGGCGTTCATAAACTTGCGATACGGCTTGATGGCACTTCTGAGACTCGGTGTCTGCGGCATTCCCATCTCGCTCATCCACATGGAGATGAGGTCCGCGTGGAACTCCTCACTGTACAGTTCGATGTCCAACAGCCAGTTATCTTCTGGCATTTCGTAGGCAATGGGAGAATAGAGAAGATAGTTGCTATCCGTGTCATCCACGGCAAAGAGCTTCTTCACGACAAAATAGTTTGTCCCCGTGAGGACGGCGATCTTGGCGCTATCGAGCCGTATCTCTTCGATTTTATCGGCAAATTCCTTTTCCTCATCATGCCAGACAATAATGCGCCGCTGATAAAACTCCGGCAATGGCGCGGCAAAACGGCGGTTTAGCTCGGCGATAATCCGTTCTGTATCCATGTCATTCCTCGTCAGTGAATTTTTCTTCCAAAAGCCGCATAAGTTCTTTCTTGTCCGGCAGGACAAGCTCGTACTTACTGGCAAAAATCTGCGTGTTGTCCTTCGGCAAGGTCATCTCCACCACGGCATTATTTTTCTTCTTGCAAAGGAGGATGCCAACGGTGGGATTTTCGGTGGGCAGTTTCACCTTGCGGTCGTAGTAATTCACATACATCTGCATCTGCCCCAAGTCCTGATGAGTAATGTCGCCCAATTTCAGGTCGATAAGGACAAAGCATTGGAGCAGGCGGTTAAAAAACACCAAATCTACAAAAAAGTGCTGTTCGTCAAAGGTCAGCCGCATTTGCCGTCCCACGAAGGTATAGCCCTTGCCCAGTTCCATGAGGAAATGCTGCAATTCATCAATGATACGCTGCTCCAAATCGGACTCGGAATAGCGGCTGTCCTCGGGCAGCCCCAAAAACTCCAAGATATACGGATCTTTCACGATGTCCTCCGGGCGTTCTACAATCACGCCCGTTCGAGACAGCTCTGCCAAGGCTTCCTTATCGCGCGAAAGTGCCAACCGCTCATAAAGAGCAGAATCGAACTGTCGCTTCATCTCCCGCAAGCTCCAGCGTTCATTTGCGGCCTCGATTTCATAAAATTGTCGTTCTGCCGGATTGCTTATGCTCATCAAAAACAGGTAATGCGACCAACTCAGGGGGAATTTTGCAGACAGTGTCTGCAAATTTGCCGAAACGGATTTTCCAGACAGCGTCTGGAAAATTGGCGAATACATGAGATAGAACTGCCGCATATTCGCCAGATTACTTTTAGAAAAGCCTTTGCCAAACCGTGCCGTTAGATTCTTTGCCAGTTCCGGCAGGAGTTTTGTACCATACTCCGCCCGCCGTTTGCCTCCTTGCTCATGCTCCACTATCATGCGGCCTATTTCGTAATATGTGGCAGTCATGGTGGAATTGACCGTAGCGACGATATGTTGCTTGGCTTTTTCCACGAGGACGGCAATTTCTTCCGTCAGTCTACCGCCCACATTCGCCAATTCCTTGCTCATGCCGCACCTCACTTGATCCTTGCCAGTACGTCCTGAAAGATTGCGTAGTTGTGTTTTACACCATCGTCCAGATCGATGGCGATCATCTGGTCAGCGAGGTGGTGGATTTTCTCCTCGTATTCGTGAAGTTCCTTTGCCTTAGCCTCCACAGATGCCAGTTTCTTCCCGGCTTTCACCCTGTCCCCTGCAGTGGCAGCGTTATCCCGCGCCTGTTCCAGACTATCGATGGCGGTGCGGTAGCGGGACTGCTGCTCGTGAACGTAGTCCATGCGAATGCGGGCGAGTGTATCCACGCCATAGCGGTGCATATAGACGAGGCACTTGAAACCGTTCTTCTTTCCGCTGTCAAAGAGCCAGTAGATCGGACGTTTTTGATACGTCTTGATGTGATCGGCATAGAAACCCGTGAGGAAGTAGCTTCGGATAATTTCACGAGAGCTGCCCCTGCCGCCAAGGGCATCGGCAATAAATTGCAGATTCTCCTCCAAGGTTTCCTCACCAAAAGCAGCCGTGATAAACGCCACGAACCGGCCGACAATATCATCGTCGAAATATTCATCATCGCATATTGGGATAACGGCATCCTCATCCGGCAGGAACGTCGCATACTTGCTGTCATCCCATGCCCCTCCGGCATAGGCAAGCCCCGGCGTATCAAGAGAATAGCGGCCAAACATGCAGCCGACGGCATAGGAGATGAGGGATTTCATAACATCGGCTTTGGTGATGGCGTAGTTACTCCCCTTCATAGATGCGGGGATCTCCTCCTTGGTGTCGAACATACAGGACACAGTCACATCCCTGTCCTCGACCTCGGGCGTGAGTTCATCTGTGAGTCCATAGATGTCGATAAAGATGCGGTTGAGTTCTTCCTCGTTGGCTTTCAACTTGGTGAAGCGTTCCTCAAAATCCTGCGCCACGAAGCGATACATATATTCGATGGAGATTGCATCCTTCCCACCTCCATGGGGGCGGCTTAGGGCTTTTTGCACGATGGGGTGACGAGCAAAGTCCCATGAGGTTTCAAAGGCATCCCAGTCTTGCTGTGATATTTTCACGCAATCGTCAGTATGATTGTCCACAATGTCAATCCTGTCCCTAATTATTGGTAGACTTTTAATATTTCCTGCCTGATAATTGAGTGTCGGATTCAAAAGACTTAAAATTTTTCTACAAACAACAGAAGACAAAAAACCCAAAATAAATTTTATTTTTTTGTCATCTGTAAATAGTGTAGACCCCGCAACATCAAATAATGCACCATGAGGTAAATATCTTACCCCGAAATTGGAAGAACTAATAAATGTCCAAGTGATGCCATCCCTAAAATAAAAATCATGTCCGCCATTTTCTCGATATCCCGACATGGAATTCATCGCATTCCGACCAGCTTCATCGAACCACAGAACCTCTTGCAAATTTCCATACCAGAGCCTATATTCTCCACCTTTATTATAGGGAAAGTATTTGCCGTGACTATCCTCTAACTGTGCTATATTTTTTAATGAAAAATCTATTGCTGAATGATTTATCTCCCACCATTTTCGAACAAAAATATCATTCTTGCCAGTTCCCATGCCAATTTTAACATCTGAAATATTGTCAACAAGTATTCCCTTTTCAAAGGTAGCCAATATCATGTCACTTGCCCAATACGCCACCGGGCTGCCGGGAATCTTGGCAAAGTTTTGTGTTGCTACTTGGGCAAACCGATTGCCTTTTACAGGGAACTCAAAAGGCTTCTCATCTCGTATATCGGCGAGCTTAATATGATTATACGTGCCTTTATAATCTGGCAAGTTAGCATTTCTGAATACTGTTACTACCGTTCCAAAAGCAATTCCCAGCACCATATTTTCCATGTGCATGAGAGTTGAAATCATCATTTTGCCCAGTATCTTTTTACGCATATTTTCAAAACTAGATAAAAACATCCAACTTTGCATGGTTACCATGGAATTGTAGCCGTTAATTTTTGTCCAATCATTCCCTCTCTCTATAAAACAAGCAAACAAATCGCCTTTGCTATCAGGATAATTCTTCTTCACAAATGCCGACAACTTCGCCGACATATTGCTCGCTCCCATATACGGCGGATTCGTCACAATCACATCATACTTCGCCGAGAGCCATTTCGCCTGTTGGATCAGCGGCAGAATCCTGCGCTCGACTTCATCGATCCACGCCCGAAACAGGAGATTTCCTGCCTCCTGCCTAGCTTTCTCGATAAAGTCCACGAGTGCATCATAGCGATCTGCCTGCACCATCAGAATAGAGCCATATTCCTTGGCATCTTGGAATATTTCAATCAGATCATCCGCCATACGGATGAAATCGTCCTCAAAGGTGAGCTGCCCGGCAACAAAGCTGTCCCCTGCCGTTTCCGCCCAAGTCTTGAGTCCGTTGCTCTCCTCTATCGCCATCACATTCGGCTGAATCCCACGGCTGAAAAAACGACGGTCATACTGCCGCGCCTTCATCATCACGGCAAAATAGGCAAGCTGCGCCGCACGGTCGTCAATGTCCAGTCCGTAGAGATTGTTTTGCAGAATGGATGCTACGGCTTCACGAGCCGTATAGCCGTAGTCCTCGTAAATCTTCACAAGCACGTCAAACATATAGCAGAGGATATGACCGCTCCCCATGCAGGGGTCGATGCAGCGAATGTCCTCCGGCTTGATGTTGGCATAGCCTTTCCGCATCTCGGCAAGCTGTTTCTGCACAGACTCTTCCTGCTCGGCTTCGGGGAGATAGTATTTCCACTCGCCTTGTAGGCTTTCGTTCGGATGTCCTTCGAGCCACAGACGACCGAGGGAATTCTCCACCATATAGCGCACGATCCAGTCGGGTGTGAAAAGCTGCGTGGCAGCGGGGATTTTTTCCTTCGTCACCTTGATATTTTTCTTGAGATCGGCAAAGACTTTGTCCTTCGGCTCAGTGTTGTAGTATTGGTACAGCCAGCCGATGATCTGCACCTGATCGCGCCAGTCCTCTTCGGGAATGCTTCCCGCATCGCCCTGCTTGACAAGTCGCTCAATCACGCTGCCCTCGCGAAGCAGATTGTCGGGCAGCAGCAATTCCGTGAAATCCTCCAGTCGCTGAAACATTCCCGGCAGGATTTCATTCAGGGCATTGCACTGCACGATGATAAGATAGCGAAAGAGCGCCTCCTCGTCATTGGCTTCCTTCAGGGCATAGACTTTTTCCTTGTCCAGCCCCGGCAGATCCAGATGAATCGCCTCGGCGAGAATCTGTGGTCGGAACTCTCCGGCATCGTTGGTAAACACCCGCACATGCGAGGGCAGATAGCCATTGACCTCCATAAAACGAAGCGCGGCGAAGCGGTTGAACCAAGTGTAGGCCGCTTCCTCCATCGTCTGCTCGTAGCCGTGCACCGCCACCTTCTCGATGAGCGCCGCACGCTGTTTCTTCTCGGTGTCGGAGAGAAGGCGACCGTCAACGCTGTCCGCTTGGGGATCCGCATGGATTTCCGGAGCAACGCCATAGCGCATCGCCTTTTTCGATACACGGTCGATCAGCTCGCACCTTGCCCATACCGCATATTTCTTTATCGCGTTCTTGTTCATCGCATTCTCCCCCGCTCCCTACACTAATCCAGCCGGATGCCGTCGCAGTCCTTCAGCATGGTTTTCATGCGCCGCCGGATATGTTCCACATATTCGTCAATATCCGCATCTGTCTCCACCGTGCGCTTGGGGAACATCGACTGACGATATACCGATTTGATGATTTTCTTCGGCTTTTTGCTTGCCATGACCGATGGTTCCTGTTCTTCTTCCCGCTTGGCATCCTCTTTGCAGAGGTTCTCGATGCGAGAGATCGCCTCGTCCTTGCGCAGCCATATATTTTGTATTTGTCCGTTCATGAGGGTAAGGACTCGGATGCCGGCGATATGCTCCTTCTTATGCGCGAAGTAGTCCTCTTCCTGTTGGAGTATGCCCCGCGCCTTGACCTCGTCCTTGGCTTTGATACGAATCTCTTCCAGACATTCATCGGCGATTTTCAGAAGTTCCTGCCGCTTTTCCTCCAACATGGCATCATGCTTGGCATGTACCTTCGCCAGCAGGTCGTTCAGCTCCGGCAGCCGCCCATAGTTGAAACCGCCGCCGTCCGGAATCAAGGTAATGAGGCGAATCGTGTTGAGCGCCTTCTCTGCCTCTTCATCCTTGGCGATGTATTCAAGGTCGTGTTGGAGCGCTTCCTCGTACTTTACCGCCTCGTCAAAAAGCGCCTTCTGATTGCTGAAGAAGGATTCGACATTCTGTACCTTTTCTTTCAGATCGTAGATCTCGTCCTTCTTTTTGATTACACAGTCAATGAGCGCCGTATTGTCCTTGCTGTACGAAAGAACCTCCTTCATGGCATCGACTGCCGAAGAAACCACAGGTTTGTCCGGGTATTTACGCCCCGTATAGCGGGCGAGGAGGTTTTCATACCGCTCCTTTTCGCCCTCGAATCGGACTGTGATATGACGGATCAGACCATCCTCGTCCTCCGGCACGTCCATCTCTTCGAAGTAATCGCGCAGGAACTCTCGGACTTCGCGGATTTTAGCAAGAGATACCGTCTGGCGCTTGGAGACGATGGTGCTCCCTATCTCACTCTTTTTATGAAGCATCTGAGGGAGTTTCGGATCATTCGGCTGAATGGTACTGCCGCCATATTTCACGGTGACCTTCTGCTCATGGATAAGCTGCGCCACCACACAGGCGATGTCCAGTTCCTTCCAACCGTAGGGAATCCCCTTATAGCGGCTCTGGATGTCCTGCATCGAGGTGCGCAGTTTTTTGGCGTGCTGTATCTCCAGATACTCCTCCACCTTGACGGCGGCCTCACTGTTCGCTCCCGTGTCGAAGAGTGTCTGCTCCGCGCCGCGCAGGATGGAGGAAATATCCGCCTCGCTGTCCGCATTCTTGCGGATCAGAGGAAGGTCGCTATAGACATGGGCGACGAGATACTCCAGTGCCTGATCGATCCGCCCCTTGGCGTCGCCGGTTTTCAGCGTCAGATGTTCCCCGTCCACATAGAACTCGGCTGTTTCGATGGCCTTGATGAGCTCTCTTTTTGCCTCCGATTCGTACTTCCGTGCCTCTTCCTGATGGCTTCGGATGATGGTCTGCACGGACTGGGGGAGCTGCGTCACGTTTTTCTGCTTGACGTACTTTTGCACCTTCATGGCATTTTCGAGGGACTGATAGTAGGGCGTATCAGCGAGAACAACCAACGCCTGCCCGACGGATTCGGTGGTAAGACGCAGGTCGGATTTTTCGACGGCATCCGTAGCTACTGTGAGGATCTTGAGTTTCATGCCCCCCGTCGCCGTGCCCACGGCAGTCGTGTCCACTATCCCGTCAAGGGGAAAGTCATATCTGCCGTCATAGCGATATTTCCGAGCGGTGTAAATATCGCCAAAAATGATGCTGCCGATCTTGGACACGATGGATGAGGTATCCACGGTGGTGTTGCGATAAATATCCCGCTGAATGTCCTGCTCCTCATCGGTGAGGAAGTTGTAAACGTCCCCTGCGCGACCGATGTAGTTTTGCGTGAAGAGCCGCTCAAGGGACGCCCCCACCCGTTCCCGCATGGCGATTTTATCGAGGCTGATCTTATCCGCCATAAGGATCACGAGATTGTCAAGGGTCGCCTTCACATCGTCCACATAGCGCACGAGGTAGAGGAGTTTCAGCACAGCCACATCCTGCACTTCCAGTCCATGTCCTGCCTCGGCTGCACGCTCGGCTCTCTCGATGACCCGGCGGATGGAGCTGTCAAGGAAGGTGTGTACGGTGTCATAGAAAAGATGGAAGGGCGCAAGGGCATACTCGTTCTTGTCCTCGATTTTCTGCGCCGCCTCCTGAAAGCCGGAGAGCATGGAGCGTTCCCCACCGGAGAGATGTTTGCCGGAGTTGCCGTGCTTGCGGATTTCGGCAAAGACCTTCTGCATGAGGATAAACTGATAGGGGGCGAAGGGGAAGTCCCGCGCAAATTCGGCGGCGCCGTTGTAGCCGCGGATATCTTTCACCGACTCCGTGAAGCTGAAGAGATTTTTCAGCACGGAGTCGTTCTGTGTATAGAGAGATTCCAGCTCCTCTTGGGCGTCCGGCGTTTTTTTCAAGATGCGCTTTTGGATCACCTCGTCTGCCGATGCCGAGGAGAGGGAGAGGCGTGTCTTGAATCGTGCCTGAATACGCGAGAACTCGTTTTCCCGCGTCTTGATGACCTCGTCGATGGCCTCCTGCCCGGTGCAGACCACCCAAACTTTTCCTTTGCACTCAGCTCCGATCGTCTCCACCAGCGACTGAAGATTGAGAAGCAAACTTCTGTCATCGCCAACATACTGCCCTACTTCGTCGATCATAAAGAGCAGCCGAAAGTCCTGAGGATTGGCATCCGAATACTCCTTGATCTCGGATACAAGCCTAGCAATGGAGATGTCCACGGTCTCCGTGCCGTTAAACCAGTTCTCGGCGGCACTCTCACTCATGCCAAGGACTTCGGTCAACGTGCTGACTACATCGTCCTCAAAGAAAGCAAAGGAATCACGGGAGGACAGCCACGACGCGCCGTTCTTTTCCTCGAATACCCTGTGGAACTCGGCGGTCTTGCCTTGTTTTTCGATAAACTGCTCCAATTTGGCGACCTTCAAGTCCTCGCCGTAAAAGCCCAGATGGTTATAAAACATCTTGGCAAACACACGCAGGACCGCCGTTTCATCTTTTTTGCCGCAGCTTTGCACATCGATATTAAAGAGAATGGTGTGCGTTTCTCCACGGGTGACCTTGTCTATCGACATGAATGCGGCAGGATCGTCCTCAAATTTCCTGCGGAAACGCTCCACGGTCTTTACGCCCTGCACCTTTTTGTTTTCAAGGAGGTAGGAGAGCATTTTCAAAAAGTGAGATTTACCGCTGCCAAAGAAGCCGGAAATCCACACGCCGATATCGGAGATATTTTCTTCAAAGGACTCACCGTAGTTGTTGAAAAAAGCGATAAAGTGTTTTTTCAGTTCCTTTGTGATGACGTATTCGTCCAGTTCCTGCACGAGAATGGCTCTTTCGTCCTGCTCGACCTTGACTACGCCGTTGATTTTGCGGTTAATGTCCTCAGCGAACATATTTTTAATAATCATGAGACACATCCCCTACACAACATTAAAAGCCCGGTAATATGGATGGGGCGTCAGCTTGTCGAACAATCTTACATAGCGGCCGTCAAACGTCCCCGGATACATGACCAATATCGGTACATCGAAAAAATGTGGCTGCATGGCATCCAAAAGCGCATGGACACGGATAAAGGGAAACGCCTCCCCCACGCCGGTAATGAGAATGACATCGCCGACGTTATGAGGCTCAGCCTTCATTTTTTCGATAAAGGCAAGATTGTTTGCGATACGCGCCATGTGCTCCAAAATGTATTTATGTCCCTTTTTATTTTCTAAATCGCGAACTTTATCCGTGATGCGTTTATCATCGCAGATGGCAAGAAATATTTTGTAAAGGTTGTATTCGATGATGCGGCAGCCCGTGCCGACACCCTCCGTCAATTTTTCCGTAAAATGCCGGACAGCCATTTCCTCCGTGGGATCATAACAAAAAATGCGAATATTGACCTCGTTGGACAGCCCTTTTCCGTTGAGGAACTCCTGGCTCTGCACCAGCTTCCGAAGGGCGTCGAGGCGCTCATTCAGTTTGCTCATCAGCCTATTCCTATTCCAGACAGTTGAACGCCGGGAGAGCTATCTCCTGCCCGGACTCTCGTATCGCACGTTCCAAAATCGGACTGATTAGCACGGGATTCAATCTCTCCGCTTTAATGCTGTTCAGATACCCGTTTTCCACCAGAATCTTCATAAGCACCTGCCTGAGTTTTACAAGCGTCTGATCGCTCCATGCAGCCACCCAATCGTCCTGCTCCTGCAGACGCAGGAAAAACACATGCAAATCCATCTTGCTGAAGGAATGATCCAATTTACGATATTTCTCGCCAATGACTGTGAGCATAAAATCCCATACCAAGCGATATTGACGCATCATGGCATAAAGACATATTTGCCTTGCCACATCACCGGATTCAACAGCTATGGCAGTGATCAATGTTTGATCGGACAGTGCCTCCAAGCGTCGCAAGCAGGTAAGAACCATCCGGTGAACAGATTTTTCTGTGGGATATTGAAAAAGATTTTCGGAAAAAATCTTCTTTATGATTTGATCCTTTTCAAGTCCTTCATCCAGTAATTTCGCCGTGATTCGCGTTTCGTGAAACAAGAACTGCTCTCGTGTCATGACCGCGCTGTATGGACTGGACGCTTTTCGTTTTCTGTCGATTTTCTGCGGCATGATTTACCTCCGTGCGTATAGTCTTATTTTCTTTGAATAGAATCTATTCTCGTTACATCTCCATATCGTACAACACTAAATTATCAATCTACCAGATCCGGCCTAGTGATAAAGTCATAAAGCCACGTCATTCCTCCGTTATTGTTTTTTTCTTAATATGATAAGCAATTCCATGTTTCTGACAAAACGAAACCACTTCTGCCGCACACTCATTATAAAAATGCTTATGTCCTTCGTAGGAATTTGCTGCCTTGCTATAGTTCGTTCTCCCGAAAACAATTCGGTCGACAAAAGATACCGCCTCAAGTAGGTAATGTAGATCCTGCTCAACCATATTCGGTGTTGGATACGGCTCCATGCTTACCCATGTCTTACAATTTGCATCGTGAAGTACCTTCAATGCCGCCAGCCGATCTGCACAGGAAACTGCTCCCGGTTCCATTTGTTCTCGGTACGACTCATGCAGAGTGATCAGTGTGATTCCATGTTCATTTTCTGGAGAAAGCTCCGCCAGTTCTATAGGTAGCACGCCTTTGGTCAGAGTCGTGCATTTGATACCAGCCTCATTTAGCTTTCGGATGGCCGCAATGCCCATCTGGGACACCTCTGGATATCCTTGCATAAACGGATCTGTGGTAAAGCAAAGCTGGACAGAGAGAATCTTATCCCTCAACTTTGGAATTTCCTTATCGAGCAATGCAAGCGTATTTGAAACAAGCACCGGTTCAAGCCAGTCCTCATAATCCTTGATCTGCCCGAAGCGCTTTTTCAACAGGAATGCATAACACGGATATCGACACCCATGTACACATCCATGAACATGATTCATTGTGTAGTCACCATACTCTACCCCTGTTTGATAAAGCATGGATTTTCGTTCTATTGTCTTCAAGCAGTTTCCGTCCCCCGCCTATTTGTTCTTTAATATATGATTTGCTATCCTCAAGGCAAGTTTTTGTGCAGCCTTACTCTCGTTCGAAACAGCAAAGCAAAATAGGAACATCGGCGACCTCTTACTGTTCCTGAAAATCCGTGCATGTTTAGACACACATGGAAAGATCGTAGCCAGTCGGGAAAGGATGTAATCCTTTATGTGATCCGTATTTGCATCCTTAACCAATCGCTTGCCATCTTTCTGACCTGAGTCATCTGTAGGCAGATCGAAAAGTGTCATCTGGGGATCTTTCTTATAAAATTTCTCCTGCCATCCGGAATCTCCAAGCAATCGGTCTATGCAGTCCTCCCACATCTCATACTTTCCGTTTTTGGGTAACATCCGTTCAAGTGCTGAAAACGGGAACAGATACCATACATCTATCGATTTTGTCTGTGCTACATTTTCGAGCGTCAACCAATTTAGCTGTGTCGCGTATGGATCCAAGAACAGCAAGCCTCTAGTATATCTCCAATCCACACCTCTGATAATTTCTGCAAGTTTATCATTTGCATCGCCACAAAAAATCGTAATGATACTCCTCATCTGCGGGAACTCTATGTTTATCATATTCTGAAGCTCTCGCGCCTTCCGAGAATCCGCTTCTACAAAGTAGTAGTGATCGAACTTCTTATTGGATGCCAGCGCACGCTTAGCAGAGCCTACAAGATGCCGTCCACCATCATCACAGGTCTTGATCTCTCCGGTTCCTGCAAAAGCATCTATATATAGCTTTTGAAATTTTTGGTTCTGCAGCGCAATCAGGTATGCGTCCAGGTAGCTAGTGAAGATATTTAGTTTCTCCTCAGTCCAATTGCCGCCAAATTCCTGTGACATCGATATAAACTCAATCACCTCATCTATTCAAATCTCCTTCTCATGAAGAAAAAACGTCTACCGTTTTCTTCTTTCCTGTATCAGGCTTTACAATCTAAGAGATGACTCGCAGGTGTAGCAGTGCATAGTGGCACTATGTCGAGGATTTTTCGACGACGAGAGGACAGCACAGCTGTGTGAAAATGGGGGGAGTTTATCAGTGACTCCTTAAATCTCCGCACAATATTCTGCTAGAATGATTATTCGCATGGCATTGATCTTCTCCTCATTTTTCTACTAGCATAGTATGCACTACAGCAAACATTGTCAAGGTTGAAAATTAAGCCACCTCTCGTTCATCACTACATTGTATCGTTATCGACGTTACGTCGTTCATCGCGGCTACCAAAATGATACTAGAGGGAAAGGTCAGCGTTGCGTTCGCACGCGACACTGTAATCTGCCGATCCTCAATCGGCTCGCGCAGCACCTCAAGCGTCTTCTTGCTGAACTCCGGCAGCTCATCGAGAAAGAGCACGCCGTGATGCGCGAGTGTCACCTCGCCCGGGCGCGGGATGCTCCCGCCGCCGATCATCGCCACCGTCGAGGATGTATGATGCGGAC
>ERZ773054.786-NODE-786-length-21928-cov-26.629178_pt1 | contig 21928 bp, 20 predicted proteins | sample MGYA00580630_ERZ773054 | MGnify/ENA primary metagenome ERZ773054 (study PRJEB29015, sample SAMEA2737994) | human oral metagenome | biome: human oral; feature: human-associated habitat; material: dental | place: China | collected 2115 ... | reverse complement strand
CCGTCGCCGGCGCGAGGGGTCAGCCGGTCCTCCTGCGTCCGCGCGGCGGCCTCGTCCCACGTCCAGGCTGTGAAGGCGGCTGCCGACTCCAGGGAGCGCGACCAGGCGACGGGGTCGTCGCCGCGCTCGTGGCCCACGGACATGTAGTGACGCAGCAGGCCCGCGCAGGCGTGGGCATCGTCCAAGGCGCAGTGGTGGCTGCCGATCCGCACGCCCGCCGATTCGCAGCACGTCACCAGGCGCCGTGACGGGGTGGTGATATAGCTGCGGGCGAGCTCCATGGTGCACACCCGCGGGATGCGCGCTCCACGGTTCAGGCGGCCGAGCGCGCCCAGCGCTTGGGTGAGGAAACCGACGTCGAAGCGGGCGTTGTGGGCCACGACGGCGCGGCCGGCGAGATCGCGCACGAGCAGGTCGGCGATCTCCGGCAGCGCCGGGGCGCCGATGAGATCCTCGGCGACGAGCCCGTGGATGAAGGTGGGACCCACGTCCACGCTCGCACCGGGATCCACCAGCGTGCTCCAGCTGCGCTGCGTGGCGCCGTCGGGGCCCAGGAGCACGATGCCGACCTCGATGATCGAGTCCGCGGCGGGCGACAGCCCCGTGGTCTCCAGGTCGATGACCGCGTAGCCCACCTCGGCGGTGCTCACCTGCCCCGACGCGGTTGCTGGCATCGCGGTTGCCGGCATCGCGGTGTCCGGCGTCATGGTGGCCGGGGCGGGCGCGGGGAGCGGACGCAGCGTGCGGCCGGGGCGATGGTAGAAGGGCATCGAGCGGCATCGTATCGGCCCCATCGGTCCTGCGCTGACCCCGCCGCCGAGGTCTTCACCTGGTGAGGCGACCAGATGTGCCAACCACGCCCCGGCATCGATCATCTAGGCTCCCAGTCATGACTGACGACACGCCTGCGGCGCCCGTGCCCTTCGCCGCCCTGCGCACTCCCGCCACGACTCCTGTGACCAACTCGACAATCGCGGCCCAGCTCGCCCACCGCACCATCCGCGCCTACACCGACGAACCTGTTGGCGAGGACGCGGTCGCCACGCTCCTCGATGTCGCCCGCCACTCGGCTACCGCCTCCTTCCAGCAGCAGGTGACGGTCATCCGCGTGCTCGACCCCGCCGTGCGCGAGCAGCTGCATCTCGCCTCCGGTCAGCCCTACGTCGGCGGAGATCGCGGTGAGCTCTTCGTCTTCGTGGTGGATCTGCACCGCAACGCCGTCCTGCGCGAGCGCGCCGGCGCCCCGCTCGAGCCCCTCGAGCGCACCTCCCTGTTCCTCAGCGGTGTCGAGGATGCCGTGATCGCGGCTCAGAACGTTGTTGTGGCGGCTGAATCCCTCGGGCTCGGCACCACCTATCTCGGCTCGATCATCGGCGACGTCCGGCGTGTCATCAGGGCTCTTCGGCTGCCCACGCGCACCTACCCGATCCTTGGCCTGCTCGTCGGCCATCCTGCTCAGGACCCCCAGTACAAGCCCCGCCTGCCGCGCGAGATCGTGGTGGGGACGGACGCCTACCCGCAGTTCGAGGAGCATGCCGACGCGGTGGCGGTCTACGACGCCGAGGTCGAGCAGTACTACGACCTGCGCGACACCTCCAGGAGGGTGGACTCGTTCTCCGCCCAGATCGCCCGGACGCTGGGGCAGGGGGCGGCGTCCCAGGCACCGGTCATGGAGGTGCTTCACGAGCAGCTCCTGTGCCTGAGCTGAACCGATCATGACGCGGGTCTCCATGTTGTCCACTTCTCCGACGCCGATCACAGGCGGGGCCGCGCTCGCGGCGCTGCCCGCGCTCGCCCAGTTCGACTTCCCGGTGGCGATGATCGCCTCTGAGCTGACTGCGGACGGGGGCGTGCGCACGCTGGTCGAGGCGGGGCAGGTCGATGAGGTCTTCCCGTTCGCCTCGGTGACCAAGCCGATTGTGGCCTGGAGTGCGCTGGTCGCCGTGGAACGTGGGCTGCTCGACCTGGATGCCCCGGCTGGGGCGGGCACGGCGCATAGCGCGGCTGGGGCGATGCTGCCGGGCGCCACGGTGCGCCATCTGCTGGCGCACGCCAGCGGCATCGCCTTCGATTCCGATGCCGTCCTGGCCGCCCCCGGAACGCGGAGGATCTACTCCAACCGGGGCATCGAGATCCTTGGCGAGCGGCTCCAGGAGGCGACGGCGACGCCTCTTGAGCGGTGGGTCGAGACGACGGTGCTGGAGCCCCTGGGCATGTCCAGTGTGCTTGTGCCGGGCTCGCCCGCGCACTCGGGCGAGGGCACTGCCCGCGACCTCGCCGTCTTCGCCGGTGAACTCGCGGCGCCGCGGCTGATCAGCGCGAGCCTGGCAGCGGAGGCCACATCGGTCGTGTTCCCAGGTCTTGACGGCGTGCTGCCCGGCTACGGCAGGCAGGCGCCCAACGACTTCGGACTGGGCGTGGAGGTGCGCGGCCACAAGCACCCGCATTGGACGGGGAGGGCCGGCAGTCCGACTACCTTCGGGCATTTCGGCCAGTCGGGCTCTTTCATCTGGGTGGACCCGGAGGCCCGACGCCAGGCGGTCTTCCTGGGGGAGCGGCGCTTCGCCGCCGTGCACAAGGACGCCTGGCCCGATCTGTGTGACCAGATCCTCGCCCTTGAGGCGCCGGATTCCGCGGTTAACGGTTAACAGTCACGCCTCGGTGGTCCGCCGTGAGTCTGAGCGCTGAGGCTGCGCGAGACGTGTCGTTGTCCAGCTCCCGCCGGCGTTGGAGGTGGAGTGGAATGGTTCGAATCGTGACACCGCAGGCTCGGCCGGAGGCCGGTGACCCGCACACTCGATGACGACCTGCTGCGAGCAGAACCGCGGAATCATGCGGAAACCAATCGTCAGAGATGGTCGATGCGATGCTCCCATGTGCGCAGACCCCCTGGTATGCACACGGGAGCGCGGCGATCGATCGCAACTTCCGGTAAGGAATCCCATGATTTCAAGGGAAAGTCGTATTCCGCGTCGCGGAGGCTCTCGCTCCCATGTGCATGTGTGCGGAATCGCCCCCTGCTCGCGTCGCGGACGAGGGCGGACGAGGGCCGACGAGGACGGACGAGGGCGGTAAGGCGTCAGGCGAGATCGATGATGACGGGCACATGGTCGGAGGCGCCCTTGCCCTTGCGCTCGTCGCGGTCGATGGCCGCGCCCGATACGCGCGCGGCCAGGGCCGGTGAGGCGTAGGCGAAGTCGATGCGCATGCCCTCGTTCTTGGGGAAGCGCAGCTTCTGGTAGTCCCAGTAGGTGTAGTTGGTGACGCGCTCGCGGGTCACCTCGTGCATGCCCACCTCTTCGAAGGCCGCGAAGGCTTTCCGCTCCGGGGCCGAGACGTGGGTGGCACCCTCGAAGGCCTCCATGTCCCACACGTCCTCGTCCCGCGGCGCCACGTTCCAGTCGCCAACCAGCGCCAGGGGGAGGGCGGGATCGGCCTCCAGCCAGGCACCGGCCGCGGCCCGCAGAGTTTCCAGCCACTCCAACTTGTAGGCGTAGTGGGGGTGGGTGAGCTCCCGGCCGTTGGGCACGTACAGGCTCCACAGTCGTACCGGGCGTGCACCCTCGGTCGAGTCCGCCCCGCCCACCGTGGCCCCCAGGGCGCGGGCCTCCACCACCGGCTCGGCATCGGGCTTGGCCGCCCAGGCGGGCTGGCCCGGGAAGGAGGCGACGACGTCGTCGATCCCCACCCGTGAGGCGATCGCCACCCCGTTCCACTGGTTCAGACCATGAACCGCCAGCTCATAGCCCGCGGCCTCGAAGGGGGCGCGGGGGAACTGGTCGGGGCGGCACTTGATCTCCTGCATGGCCAGCGCATCAATGTTCGCGCGCTCCAGGAAAGCCAGGATGCGGTCGACGCGAGTACGGGCGGAGTTCACGTTCCAGGTGGCCAGGCGCATGACTGCCAAGGGTAGTGGGGGAGGCCGGAGGGTGGGGCTGAGAGACCGATCTCGATGCGGAAGCGGACCGATCTCGACGCGGGTTGCGACCGATCTCGAGCCGGAGTACGACCGATCTCGGTGGGGGTGGGCTACCGGACGCTTGCGGGCATGCGGCACGCGGGGCGCGGTCGCGCGAGGCGGCCTTCGGGCTCGCTAGGCTCCTGCTATGGGAACCGCATTGATCACCGGCGCCACGTCCGGAATCGGGCTCGAGCTGGCGTGGCAGCTGGCGGAGGACCACCATGACCTGGTTCTGGTGGCGCGCAGTCGGGAGAGCCTGACCGCTGTGGCCGAGCAGCTCTGCCAGGTCGCCGGCGTCGGCGTCGAAGTGCTGCCCGCGGATCTGTCGACGCCCGAGGGCTTGAGCGCTGTCGCCGAGCGCCTGCGGTTGGAGCCCACCGTGGCGCGTGCGACGGCTTCGCCCGAGAGCCTCCGGGCGACCGAGGTCGCCGCCCGCCCCATCGACCTGCTCGTCAACAATGCGGGGTTCGCCGTCGGCCAGAGCTTCATCGGCGGCGATCTGGGTCAGGAGCGCCGCGCTCTGGCCGTCATGGTGAGTGCGGTCATGGAGCTCACGCACGCGGCATTGCCCGGCATGGTGGCGCGCGGGCACGGCGCCATCCTCAACGTCTCCAGCGTCACGGCGCTGACGGCCATGGGGACCTATGCCGCCCACAAGGCCTGGGTGCGGACGTTCACCGAGGGGCTCGTCTCGGAGCTGCGCGGCACGGGGGTGACGGCGACTGTGGTCAATCCGGGCCTGACCCGCACCGAGTTCCACGAGCGGGCCGGCATGGACGAGACGGCGTGGCCCGACCTCGCCTGGCTGCGGGCCGAGGACGTGGCGAGCGCCGCCCTGGACGCCGTACGCAGGGGGCAGGTCATCTGCACGCCGAGTGTGCGCTACCGGGCCGCCAACGCTGCGCTGCGAGCGGCCCCGCGCTGGTTCGTGCGTCGTGTGGCCGGGCACGGCAGCATGCGCGCGCGGTACTCACGAGGTGCTGAGGAGTAACTACTGAGGGGGCTTGGGGAGGGAGTAAAAGGTCCTTTATCTCACTGGCGGCCGAATCCATCGGATGCCATGATGAGTGCATGGCTTCTATCACCTTCCACGGATCTCCTGTTCGTTCCGTCGGCGAGCTGCCCGCTGTTGGCTCGCCCGCCCCGGCCTTCGAGCTGGTCGGCGCCGACCTCGGCCCGGTCTCCTCCGAGGCCCTGTCCGGCCGCCGCGTTGTGCTCAACATCTTCCCCTCGGTGGACACCGGCGTGTGCGCCACGAGCGTGCGCGAGTTCAACAAGCGCGCGGCCGGGCTCGAGAACACGACCGTCGTCTGCGTCTCCAAGGACCTGCCTTTCGCTCAGGCCCGCTTCTGCGGCGCCGAGGGGCTCGACGACGTCGTCACCGCATCGGCCTTCCGCTCCAGCTTCGGCGAGGACTACGGCGTCACCATGACCGATGGCCCGCTCGCCGGTCTGCTCTCGCGCGCCGTCGTCGTGCTCGACGCCGACGGCACGGTTCTCCACGTCCAGCAGGTCCCCGAGATCGCGGAGGAGCCCGACTACGAGGCGGCCGTCGCCGCCCTGTCCTGACTCGTCCCGAGGACGGTCGAGGCCCGCACGGGCACGGCGGTCCGGGCTGCTGGCACGAGTGCTCTTGCCGGCGACCCGGACCGCCTTCTGCGTCGACAGCCCCTGCTCGACGCGCGGGCGAGGGGTCTCGCGATGGCCGGCTGCAGCTGATCCGGGTGCCCTGCTCGACGCGCAGGCGGGAGTGATGTGGGTCGCATGTTTTCTCGGTTTTAATGACGCTTTGTGTTATCCTTGGAGTGTCCGGTCTGCGTGCTCTCAATGACGATGCGCGGCACGACCGTGGCGGGAGCCGGTGCGAAGGAGGGCCGCATGAGACGTATCATCATGTCGCTGTGGCGCGACTTCACGCATGCCTTCTCCGGATGGTCGGGGATCGTCCTGGCGGCGCTGCTGGGCGTCGTCCTGGGAGTAGGCCTGTTCACGGTGCAGTACTCGGGCGTCACCGACTACCTCGGCGACGACCCCGCCACCTGCGCGAACTGCCACGCCATGCGCGAGCAGTACGAGGGCTGGCAGAAGGGCAGCCACCATGACGTCGCCACTTGCAACTCCTGTCACGCGCCGCACGACGGCATCGTCCACAAGTACATCAACAAGGCGGACAACGGTTTCTGGCACTCGTTGAAGTTCACGTTCCAGAACTACCCGGAGAACATCCAGATCCGCGAGCACAATCGCGAGATCACCGAGGCCGCCTGTCTCTACTGCCACGCCGACTACGTGGACCAGGCCGTGAACAGCTCGACTCACAAGGGAGAGACGGTGTCGTGCATCCACTGCCACGACGGCGTCGGGCACGAGAGGTGATGTGCGATGAGTGGTAAGAACGATCAGAACGCCAAGAACGGTGCTGATCGCGAGGAACTCGCCATCGACGTGGAGGACTTGGAGGACCTCGACGACATCAAGGACCCCGACGACCCCGACGACGCCGAGGAGGGCGCTCGCCGTGCCGGGAGGCGCGGGAAGCGCAGGAGTCGTACCCGGTGGGTCGGGCCGCGCAAGCGGTGGGTGCCGATCGCCGTCCTCGTCGTCGTCGCCATCGGGTCGGCGGCACTGACCTGGCTGCTGACCACGATCTTCGAGCACAAGCAGGAGGCGAAGTCCCCCTTCACCCAGGTCGTTCAGCTGACCGACACGACCTATGACCCGGCCGTGTGGGGGCAGGACTTCCCCATCCAGTACGAGCAGTACAAGAAGACCCGCGAGGACACCGACGGCGACTTCATCGAGGTCGAGCCGACCGACGACGACCCGCGCGAGTACCACACGACCTCCCGCATCGACATGGAGACCAGGGCGCAGCGGATGTGGCGCGGCTACGCCTTCGCGATCGACTACACCGAGCCCCGTGGCCACGAGTGGGCGCTCGAGGACCAGAAGAACACCAAGCGCAACAAGCCCCCCTTCAAGCAGCCCGGCACCTGCCTGAACTGCCACGCCTCGATGCCCGAGGTCTACGACGCGCTGGGCAACGGCGACCGCGAGGCCGGGTTCGATGCCATGAACGCGATGAGCTACGACGAGGCCGTCCAGCACGCCTCCTCGTCCATCGCCTGCATCGACTGCCACGACCCCCAGACCATGGAGCTGACGATCACCCGCCCGGCGTTCGTGGAGGGCATCAAGCAGGCCAAGGCCGCCGAGGGCGTCCCCGACTACGACGTCAACCGCGACGCCACCAACCAGGAGATGCGCACCTACGTGTGCGCGCAGTGCCACGTCGAGTACTACTTCGCCGGCGAGGGCAAGACCCTGACCTTCCCGTGGAAGAACGGCCTGACCGTCTACGACGCGATGAACTATTACGACGAGGTCGGCTGGACCGACTTCACCCACGAGGAGAGCGGCGCTCCGGCGCTCAAGGCGCAGCACCCCGACTTCGAGACCTGGTCGCAGGGCATCCATGCGGCCAACGGCGTCACCTGCGCCGACTGCCACATGCCGTACAACCGCGAGGGTGCGGCGAAGGTCTCGAATCACCAGATCATGAGCCCGATGGCCGACGACGACACGATCAACGCCTCCTGCCTCACCTGCCACCACTCGAGCGCCTCTGAGATGAGAGAACGTGTCGAGGGCATTCAGAGCCGTTGGCAGAGCTCGCTGGACGTGAGCTTCACGGCGCTCGATGCGCTGATCACCGACATCACCGCGGCTGCCGATAACGGCACGGCCACCGAGGAGCAGCTGACGTCGGCCCGCGACTACCAGCGCAAGGCCCAGTTCGTCGTTGACTACTCCTTCTCCGAGAACGGGCGCGGGTTCCACGCCCCGGCGTACTCGATCTCGATCCTCAACCAGGCGACCGACTGGGCGCGCTCCGGCCAGCTGGTGCTGCGCGGGGTCGAGGTCGACAACGGCGTCGCCCCCGCCGTCCAGGAACAGCACCTGCCGCGTGGTGAGAAGTGATGGGAGCGGGCGCGCAGGGGAGTGGTGCGAGGCGATGACGCCTGAGGGAAGCGGAACGGACCGCGAGGAGCTCGAGGCCTTCCTCGCCACCGCCCCGGAGCATCTCAAGGGCTGGGCCGGCGAGCAGCTGGCCCGGCTCGAGGCCCAGGGCGGCCCCGGTGAGGCTGCAGAAGCAGAAGCAGAGCTCGAGGCAGAAGCAGAGCCGAGGCGCTCCGACGGCGAGGACGGCGACGGCGGGCGGAAGGAGGCCGACGTCGAGGGGCCGTCCGACGACGAGCAGGAGGCCGACGTCGAGGACCTGCTGGACGATGATGAGGAGCGGGCCGCGCCCACGCGGGCCTCTCGGGACGCGAATAATCGCCGGCGCCCGGCGTCGAGGCTGCAGCAGAGGACCGGCGTCTCCCGGGTGAACCTGGTGCTGGTCATGCTCCTGGCCGCCGCCGCAGTCATCATCGTCAGGCAGATGGGGCTGATAGGGGCCACGGGGTCGAGCGAGGCCGGTGGCCAGATGACCATGCCGGCCAATCACCCGATGGTGGGCGCCAGCGCCGACCCCTCCGCCATGGCGCAGATGGACCAGGCCGAGCCGGTCGACACCGACCTGGAGGCCGAGTTGAAGGCCGAGGCCGAGGCGGACTCCACCAACGTCTCGGCCCGCCAGCAGCTGGGCGTGATGTACCTCAAGGCGGACCTGTACCAGGACGCGATCACGTGGCTCCAGCAGATCCTCGACACCGACCCCGACAACCTCGACGCACTCCTGGCCATCGGCAGCGCGGAGTACCAGTCGAGCCAGTACGATGCCGCGGAGAAGCACTGGCGGCGCGTGACCGAGCTGGACTCCAGCGTCGCCGAGCCCTGGTACAACCTGGGGTTCCTCTACATGGCCAAGACCCCTCCGGAGACCGGGCGCGCGACCGAGTGCTGGAACAAGGTGCTCGAGATCGCCCCGGACTCTGACCTGGCGGCGGGCGTGCGCACTCACCTGAACCGCATCTCCTCCTCTCCCACGGCCGCACCCGCAGCCCCGACCGGAGGGTAGATGCATGGAGATCACGCTTCCGGTGGCCCTGATCGCAGGACTCGTCTCCTTCGCCTCGCCCTGCTTCCTCCCCATCGTCCCGGCCTTCGTCGGCCAGCTCGTAGGCGCTGGGCCCCAGCGGATGAGCGGACGCGCGGCCCTGGGCAACGCGCTGTGCTTCGTCGCGGGGTTCTCCGCGGTCTTCATCGCCCTGTGGGCCTCCATCGGCCTGATCGGGTGGTCGCTGGGCCCTTACTCGGTCTACGTCCGGATCGCCGGCGGAGCCGCTCTAGTCCTCATGGGCCTGCACGTGGCGGGGATCCTGAGTATCAGCCCGCTCAACGGCCTGGCCCGCGCCCCCATGCCGCAGGGAGGCGCGTCGCCCTTGCGCGCCGGGGTGATGGGCGTGGTCTTCGCAGCGGGCTGGACCCCGTGCATCGGGCCGATCCTCAGCGGCATCATCGCCCTGGCGACCATGAGCGCCACGGCCTGGTCGGGCGTCTCCCTCATGGTCGCCTACTGCCTGGGGCTGGGCCTGCCCATCGTCGCGGTCGCCCTCGGGTCCGCGCAGGTCACCAGGCGCTTCGACTGGTTCCGGCGTCATCACGTCGGGGTCTCGCTGGCGAGCGGAGGCCTGCTGGTGGTCGTCGGTTTTCTCATGATCGCCAACCTGCTCCCCAGGCTGGCCGGTATGGTCCCGGCTCTCGGGATCTGAGGAGAGGTAACGGATGAGCAACGACACCGAGCCTCGAGCTCCCCGGACGGACGGCGCCGCCCCGGTGGACGGCCTCGACGACCAGGCCGCACTCTCCCCGGGGCAGGTCCTGATGCAGGTGTACGCCTTCTTCTACAAGAAGTCCGTCGGCCTGGTCCTCCTCCTGCTGACGGGGCTGCTCTCGCTGCTGGGCGTGCTCTTCGCACAGATGCCGTCCGACCTCAAGAACGACCCGCAGGCCACCGCCCGATGGCTGGAGCAGGCGCGGCAGGTCTACGGCGGTTGGACCGACGTCCTCCACAAGGCCGGCGTCTTCCACATGTTCTCCTCGGTCCCGTTCCTGATCGTGATGGGGCTGCTCGCCGTGTCGATCATCGCGTGCACCGTGCACCGGCTTCCGATCATCTGGCGAGCCGCACGCCACCCCCGCATCAGGGTGACGACGCGGTTCTTCGACCGCGCCCGGCTCCGCTCCCGCTTCACCGCCCCGATCGGCGCCGAGAAGGCGTTCGAGATCGTATGCGCCGACGCCCGCAGGCACCGCATGCGGGTGATCACCCATGACAGGGGCCCCGGTCGCAACGCCTACATCGACCGCTTCCGCTGGGGACCATTCGGCACCGTTCTCGCTCACACCGCCTTCGTGATCATCATGGCCGGCTTCGTCGTCTCGTCCCTCACCGGCTTCCGCGACCAGCAGTTCACGCTGACCGTCGGCTATCCCAAGGAGGTCGGTCACGGCACCACCCTGACGGCCGAGGCCAAGGGCTTCCAGGACACCTACTACGACGACGGCTCCCCCAAGGACTACGTCGCCGACCTGGTGGTCTACGACGACGGCCGTCAGGTGGCCGGCCGGCAGGTGCGGGTCAACTCCCCCCTGTCCTACGACGGCGTCATGTTCCACCAGGCCTACTTCGGCGTCGCCGCCGTCCTGAGCATCACCGACTCATCCGGCACCGAGGTCTTTCACGACGGCGTCGCCCTGGAGCGGACCACCAAGGACAAGAAGCTCATCTATGGCCGTACCACTCTGCCCGACGGCAACACGCTCTTCGTCGTCGGGTCGGCCTCGGGCCAGACCGATACCGGCATCGAGCCCGGTCAGGTGGGGATCGAGATCTACGAGGGCGACGCCGGCGATCCCATCGACCGGACCACGCTCGACACGGGGGTTCCGACGTCCCTGGGGGGATACACCTTCACTTTCGAGCGGGAGCAGCAGTTCACCGGGATGACCGTCAGGAGGGACCCGGGAACCGGGATCGTGTGGCTCGGGTTCCTCCTGCTGTTCGTCGGCACCTGCATGACGATGCTCGCCAGGCACCGGCGGATGTGGGTGCGGGTGACCCGGACCGACGACGGGACCCTGGTCCAGATGGCCTCGCCGGACCGGCAGGACTCCGGGTTCACCAGGTTCTTCACGGACATGGCTGTGCGCGTCAGCAGCGACATGAGCGCTGCGGCCGGCGAGGCTCGCGGGGGCGACGACGCCGGCGAGAACGAGAGAAGCGATGAGAGAGACACGGCTCGCACCCACGAGAGGAACACCGCCGATGATTGAGTACTCCCAAGCCCTCCTGCTCATCACCACGACACTCGTCGCCGTTTCCACGATCGCCTACCTGGGCGCCTTCTTCGCGGTCCGGATGTCGGTGAGGGGAGCGGGCCCCGCCGCGGCCACCGCCGGGCAGACCGGAACGGTGATCATCAACACCGGCGACGGCGACCGGGTCGTGTCGGTGACCGGAGGCGTCCACCGCGCCCCGATCAAGCGGTTCACGGTCACCTGGTGGGCCGCCAAGTCGACGCAGATGAGCCTGGTGCTGCTGACCGGGTCGCTGGTCGCCCGCACGATCGCCACCGGCCACATGCCCTTCTCGAACCACTACGAGTTCGCCATCTCCTTCGCCTGGGGCATGATCCTCGCCCAGGTGTACTTCGAGTGGCGCTACCGGGTGCGCACCGTGTCGATCATCGTGCTGCCGGTGATCCTGGCGATGCTCATCTACGCCTCCACGCTGTCCTACCAGCCGAGCCCGCTCATGCCGGCGCTGCAGAACTCCCCGCTGCTCACTCTGCACGTGCTCACTGCCTCGATCGGCTACGGCGCGTCGGTGGTCTCCTTCGCGGCCGCGCTCATGTACCTGCTCGCGCCCCACGTGAGGTGGAAGGGCTGGCCCAGGGAGGAGGTGCTCGACGACCTCGGCTACAAGGCCACGGTGGTCACCTTCCCCATGCTGACGCTCATGCTCATTCTGGGGGCGATCTGGGGCAATGTCGCCTGGGGGCGCTACTGGGGCTGGGATCCCAAGGAGACCGCCGCCCTGGTCACCTGGCTGATCTACGGCGCCTACCTGCATGCGCGGGTGACACGCGGCTGGCGCGGGTCGAGGTCGGCGTGGCTTCTCATCCTCGGCTTCTGCGCCGTCATCTTCACCTACCTGGGCAATCTTTTCTTCGGAGGTCTGCACTCCTATGCCTGATCTGCCCGAGCCCGACGGGCCCGCTGAGCCCGATAAGGTCGACAAGGTTGGCGAGTCTGCTGAGCCCGATAAGGTCGACAAGGTTGGCGAGTCTGCTGAGCCCGACGAGGCCGGGCCTGTCGACGAGCCCGCCTGGCGGGCCCGCCTGCGCCGCTCCGGCTTCGGCCAGATCGCCGTCGTCCTGGTGACGTCCTTCGCCATCGCCATCACGGCCTGGTGGGTGGTCAGGCCGTCCGCGACCGAGGAGCCCCGCGCCGAGACGGCCGTCGTCACCCAGGTGGACATCGAGGGGGTCCAGAGTGCGCCGGTGGCGGGGGACGCGGCCCCCGCCTTCGAGGGAGCCGACATCAAGGGCGGGCCCGTATCGCTGGCCCAGATGCGGGGAAAGCCAGTGTGGCTCATGTTCGTCGCCACCTGGTGCACGGGCTGCCGCACCGAGATGCCCGACGTCAAGGACGCCGTCGCCGCCTACGGAGACGACATCCAGCTCGTCGTCGTCTACACCGGGGAGAGCGTCTCCACCGTGCGCTCCTACGCCGATCGCGTCGGCAACGACTTCACCCAGGTGGCCGATGAGAGCCAGGCGATCTCCGCCTCGTACGGAGTCATGGGCGTGCCTTCGCACGTCTTCATCGACGCCGACGGCGTCGTCCACCAGGTGCAGGTCGGCCTGCTGTCCTCCGACCAGATGGCCCGGGCGATCGAGGAGGTCAAGGCCGGCTGAGCCCCCGCATCGACATCGGTCCGGTTCGGCGCCGAGATCGATCCGAAGCGCCCGCGGAGCCTCGTAGTCCCACCCGCTCCGGGATGCAATCATCTAGCCTGGTGGCGTGACAACGAACGACTCCCCGCGCGCCCGCCTCGCCCAACTCGTCGCCGACCTCGCCGTCGTGCGCGGCAGGGTCACCCTGGCCTCCGGCGTCGAATCCGATTTCTACGTCGATATGCGCCGAGCGACCCTGCACCGCAGCGCCGCTCCTCTCATCGGCCATGTCATGCTCGACATGCTCGAGGAGGCCGGTCTGAGCACGGATGACGTCGACGCCGTCGGGGGTTTGACCATGGGGGCGGATCCGGTGGCCACCGCCATGCTCCACGCCGCCGCGTCGCGCGGCCTGGGGCTCGACGCCTTCGTCGTGCGCAAGGCCGTTAAGGATCACGGTATGAGGCGCCGCATCGAGGGGCCGGAGGTCGTCGGTCGCCGCGTGGTCGTCCTGGAGGACACCTCGACCACCGGCGGCTCTCCGCTGGAGGCGGTCGAGGCGCTGCGCGAGGCCGGCGCGAACGTGCTGGCCGTGGCCGTCGTCGTCGATCGCGATACCGGCGCGCGCGAGCGCATTGAGGCAGCGGGCCTGCCCTACCACGCCGCGCTGGGACTGGCCGACCTGGGGCTGGCCTGAGCTCGGGTCGAGCCGGAGCCGGGCCGCCGCCCCTCTTGCCGAGATCGGTCGTACTCCGCGTCGAGATCGGTCCGCTTCCGCGTCGAGATCGGTCGCACTCGGCATGTGTGAGACGTTGCTGACCACATGCTGAAGCCGCGCTGTTTCTGAACTTCCGACATGGCCGTCTCCACTCCCCGTCACACGCGAGAATCGCGAGAATGAGGCCATGACTCACGACAGCAGCCGGTTCGCTCGCGCGCAGCAACCGGCGAGTGCCGACGATCCGGGGGACGCCGCCGATCTTCCCGAGGGGGAGCACCGGACTGAGAGCCGAGTCCGGCTCAGCCCGCTGGATCGTGATGCCCCGGCCGACCGGCGCGAGACCGGCGTGGGTCCCTGGCCCGGCGGCCCCGAGGCGTGGCCGATCGATCCCCGTTACGCCCCCGAGCTCCTGGCGGAAGGAGACCGGCGCAATGTCGTCGATCGCTACCGCTACTGGAGCGTCGAGGCGATCCGCGCCGATCTCGCCTCCCGCGCGCACCCGCTGCACGTGGCCATCGAGAACGTCAGCCAGGACCTCAATATCGGCTCGATCGTGCGCACCGCCAACGCCTTCAACGTCGCCGGCGTCCATATCATCGGCCGACGCCGCTGGAACAAGCGCGGCGCCATGGTCACCAACCGCTACCTCGATGTGCGCCATCACCCCGGGCCCGACGAGCTGCTCGCCTGGGCCTCCGGGGCGGGCTACGAGGCCATCGCCATCGACAACGGCCCCGGTTCGCGGCCGTTGGAGGGCGAGCCCCTGCCCGAGCGCTGCCTCATGGTCTTCGGAAGCGAGGGGGAGGGGATCGGACCGGCGCTGCTCGCGGGGTGCTCCCGTCTGCTGCGCATCGGCCAGTACGGCTCCACGCGCTCCATCAATGTGGCTGCCGCCGCCGCTGTCGCCATGCACGCATGGATACTCCAGCACGGCGGCCCGGCTCCGGATTGAGGCTGAGGCTGAAGCTGAAGCGCAGAACCGGGCTGCGCGGTCCCGGTCGGCGACCGCCCACGAGACATCGAGGCGTCATCAATCGGAAGTGATGGAGTGATCAGGGCCGGTCATGCGCGCCGAGACTGTGCCGGTAGGAGCTCGGCGCGAACCCCAGCACGCGCCGGAAGTCGGCGCTCAAATGGGCGTGATCGGAGTACCCCAGGTCGGCCGCCACGTGGGCGACGGTCAGGTCGGGCTCCTCGCGCAGACGCCTGGCGGCCTCCTGCAGCCGGTACCGGCGGATGACGGCCAGCGGGGCCAGTCCGATGAAGCGCTGGGCGAGACGCTGGACGCCGCGCACCGAGATCCCCAGGCGCTCGGCCACCTGCGGGACCCTGACGATCGTGCGGTCGGAGGCGATCAGGTCCTCCATGGCATTGGCCAGGGCCCCGTCCTGACTGGGAGCCGGGAGGCGCGCGGCCGCCCACTGCCCCAACTCCCGGGCTGCGCACCGGCGGCCGGCCCTCTCCTCGGCGCGGCTCATGGCATTGGCGACGGCGAGATGCAGATCGGGCTCGTCCAGAACCAGCTGATCGTCCTGGATGAGGCGCGGATCGGAGTGCAGGTGGGCCAGCGCGGCGGGCCGCAGCAGGGCGCCGACGGCCCAGCCGGTCCCGCTCAAGTCGCGGTGAGAGACCCGGGTGGCCGGACCCGCCAGGATGACGCCGTCGGGTTCGACGACGAGGTTCGAGGCAGGGAAGGGCAGGATCTCCTGCCGGGAGACAATGCCCTCGGGCAGGCTCCAGCGCGGGATCCACAGCCAGCGGATGAGGTCCTCCAGACCCGTCGGCGCGGGTTCGCGGTGGAAGGTCGGCAGCCGGCGCGGGTAGAGGATGCCGCGCCCGTCCTCCAGCTCGACCGTGCTGCCGATCATGCGCTCCCCGGTGCTCCTGTTACTCCTGCACTGCTCACTACTGCTGTGCGATTCGGGCGCCTGAACCTGTCGCGAATCTTCAAGTCCGACGCGCCCGCCCCAGCCTACGGTCGATCCATGGATGACAACGCTTCGCAACGCGCTCAGGATGTGGATGGCTCCGCACTCGGCGTCTCCGGCCGGCACACCACTGACGGCATTCCCCACGGCTCGACGAGCCTGACCCCCTTCCTGGTCATCGAACGGGCGGGAGAGGCCATCGACTTCTACACGGAGGTCTTCGGCGCCCGCCTGGTGGACGCCACCCGCATCGACGGCGCCGTGGTGCACGCCGAACTGGACCTGGGCAACGGCAAGTTCCAACTCGGCGAGCCCAGCCCCGCCTTCGGCACGGTGCCCGCCCCCGGCGGTGAGGGCGCCTGCTACTCGCTCGGCCTGTACTGCGCCGACGTCGATGGCGTCTTCAGCCGTGCCGTCGCGGCCGGGGCGACGGTGCGCGAGGCCCCGGCCGCCTTCGTCTCCGGCGACCGTTACGCCTCGGTGCGCGATCCTTTCGGGGTGCGCTGGACCATCATGTCCCGTGTGGAGGACCTGTCCGAGGCCGAGAGCGCGCGACGGGTCGAGCAGTGGGCGGCTGAGCAGATGGTTGAGCAGATCGCTGGACAGTGAGTGACTGAGTGATTGACCGGGCGACCGGGCGACTGAGCGACTGGGCGACTGGGCGGCCCTGCCCCGGGCTCGGCCCGGTGGCGCTCAGGAGCTCAGCAACTCATGAACTCATCATGAACTCAGAAATTCGGGGAACTCGGAAACTCAGTCGAACCGGGACCATGATCCGGTACACCGTCTCTCCGATCCGTGGAACAATCAGTCTCACACCACTGCCCATTCACTGACTATCAGGAGGCACTCAGTGGCTATTGCAACCCCGGAGTCCTACGCCGACATGCTCGATCGCGCGAAGGCCGGCAAGTACGCCATCCCCGCGATCAACGTCACCTCGTCGCAGACTCTCTCCGCTGCTCTCAAGGGCTTCGCCGATGCCGAGTCCGACGGTATCGTCCAGGTCTCCAACGGTGGTGCCGCGTACTGGTCCGGCTCGTCCCGCGCCGACCGCGTCAAGGGCTCTCTCGCCCTGTCCGCCTACGCCTACGCGGTGGCCGACCTCTACCCGGGCGTCGTCGCCCTCCACACCGACCACTGCCCGCGCAAGCTGGTCGACTCCTGGCTCAAGCCGCTGCTCGAGATCGAGATCGAGCAGGCCAAGCGCGGCGAGCCCACCGCCTTCCAGTCCCACATGTGGGACGGCTCCGCCGAGACCCTCGACGACAACATCAAGCTCGCCGTCGAGCTGCTGGCCATGAGCAAGAAGGCCAACACCATCCTGGAGATCGAGATCGGCGCCGTCGGCGGCGAGGAGGACGGCATCAAGGGCGAGGAGAACGCCAACCTCTACACCACGGCCGACGACGCCTGGGCCGCCGTCGAGGCCCTGGGCCTGGGCGAGAACGGCCGCTACACCACGGCGCTGACCTTCGGCAACGTGCACGGCGCCTACAAGCCCGGCCACGTCAAGCTCCGCCCCGAGCTCCTGGGCGAGATCCAGGATGAGGTCGCGGGGCGCCTCGGCGACCGCCTGGCCACCAAGGTCGGGGACAAGAGCTCCCCCTTCGACCTGGTCATGCACGGCGGCTCCGGCTCCACCGCGGAGGAGATCGCTACGGCGGTGCGCAACGGCGTCATCAAGATGAATGTGGACACCGACACCCAGTACGCCTTCACGCGTCCGGTCGCCGACCACATGTTCAAGCAGTACGACGGCGTCCTCAAGATCGACGGCGAGGTCGGCAACAAGAAGGCCTACGACCCGCGCGCCTGGGGCAAGGCCGCTGAGGAGGGCATGGCCGCCCGCGTCGTCGAGGCCTGCGAGCGCCTCGGCTCGGTCGGCTCCGCCAAGCGCTGAGGCCGCCCGCATCGAGATAGACATTTTCGGACGAGGTAGACGGTGATACCGTCGATCTCGTCCGAAAATGTCTATCTCGACACTTTGCACATGGGGGTGGAGGTGTGAGAACGACTCTGAGGACGGGCGGTGCTGACGGGCCCCGGCTGGTGCTGCACCGTTCGACCGCCTCCAAGGGCTCGACCCTGGTGCTTCTCATTCTTGCCCTGCTCCTCCTGGGTGTTATGGGCCTGCGCGCCTTCTCCGGTCCCTTCAACCAGGACAGCCGGGACTCGTTCTGGATGGTCGCCATCTACCTCGCGGCTCCCATGGCGCTGTTGGCGCTCAATATGCTCCGACGCCGGACGGTGCTCAGCGCGCGCGGCATTGAGATGCGCCGTCTGCTGTGGACCGAGCGCCGGCCGTGGCCGGCGACGCCGTCGGGCATCACGCTCTCCGAGCACATGCTCAACGGCCGGGTCGGTGGGAACCGGATTGAGCGGTACCGGCTGTCGCTGGTTGACGGCATGCCGGATGAGCTCGTCAGGCTGCCGGGATGCGTCTTCACCGGGATAGGGCGGTTCAATCCCGACGTCCGGGACCAGGCTCGCATGGCCCTGAGGGACATACAGGAATTCGCGGTACGGCAGGGCTGGATCGTCTCGGATCCGCGAGCCGTCGCAGCGGATCCGAGACTGGTGGAGGCGCGGGCGACTGCGTCTGCGGCCCGGGTGGCGAGTCGTCCACTGGCCTACCGTGCGCCCGCCTGGCGCCGGATCTGGGAGTACCTGTGCGACAGAGGGCTGTTCCTCGTCTGCCTGGGCGCGTTCCTCATCATGCTCGGGGTCACGTTCCTGGTCGCCCCCGGCCCTGACACCCCGAGTGCCCTCCATGCGGTGCTCCTCCTGCTGGGGGCGCTGGTGGCTCTGGGCTGGGCCGCGAGAAGACTGAGCCCGTACCTGCGCGCAACGCTCGTCGACCGCGAGGGGATCCGCGCCGGCGGGAAACGTCTCGAATGGCCGGAATCCCGCTCCGACCTGTATGTGGCCGGCGGCCAGGTGGTCCTGGTCTCCTACGACTGCTATACGTGCCCGCTGCCGGGCACCGGTGGCCTGCACCCGGACCTCGAGCGCCGCGAGGCGGTGGCCGCGGCGCAGTGCGAGGAGATCTGGCGCTGGGGCTTGGCCCACGGGGTCGTCAGCGCCGGGCACTACGTTCGCCTGAGGCAGGCCGACGCTCAGCGCGAGCGCGAGATCTTCGAGGCGCGCGCCGGCATGGCTCGGCGGCGCTGAAGCCCGGGGATCGCGCGGCACTCTCACAGCACGCTCACGCCTCTTCAGCGCTGTCGCATGTAGGCGTTCACCACCCTGCTGGACAGGTCCGTCTCCTCCAGGTCTCGCAGGAGGCCGGCGTGGGGGAAGGCGATGGTCTCGACGGCGCCGTCATCGCGATAGCGGGTGATGCGCGCGGACTCCGGCTCGAGGGCCTGACGACCGGGGACCGCGCCGTCGCGTATGAAGGCGAGCCAATCCCCTTGGAGCCTCGTGATGACGGCGCGGTTCTCCTCAGTCACCGGGATGCGCATGCGGTCGAGGTTCCCGAAGAAGAAGGCCACCTCGGCGCCGTGATACGAGCCGGGCCTCCCGCCGTACACCTCGGGCACGCCCTCGAAGCGATACCCGTAGACCGTGGTGAAGCGGGAGAAGCGGTCCATGAGATTGAGCGCCGCACCGTGGAAGACGACGAGCTCCATCATCCGGATCTGCAGGTCGGCCAGGCCATCGGACTCCTCCCTCAGCTCGACGGCGATGCGCCGGCCATGCTCCCCGTAGACCCTCGTGACCCGACGACCGAGATCACGACCCCGCGTGGCGATACCCATGCGCTTGTACCACATGGGCATCTCGATCATGGAGAACTCGTCTGCGGTGGTCCCGATCAGTACGGGCACATGCGGGAATCCTCCGTCGCGCAGCACGCTGCGGGGGTCGGTGGAGAAGAAGGGGCGGTCCATGGTGGTGGACAGAGCCGCTCGGGGCGCGCGCAGCCGCAGGAGGCGCTTGACGGGCAGCCCTTCCAGCTCCTGGTAATTCACCAGGCGGTTGTCCGACAGGAGGTCGGCGAATGCCCGGCGCTCGTCGTCGGGGTCCAAGGGCGCGGGTGTGGCCCTCTGCCCGCTGCACAGGATGAGCCGGTGGAACAGGCCGTTGTTGTCGGGGTTGAGGGCCTGGTAGAGCGCGTACTGGGCGCCGCCGCAGTGCCCCATGAGGGTGATGTTCTCCGGATCGCCGCTCAGCTCGCGGATGTTCTTCCTCACCCAGCGCAGGGCGGCCTGCTGGTCCAGCAGACCCCGGTCGCAGCTCACGCGCTCCCCGTCGACGACGTGCAGGTGCCCGAGCGCGCCGATGCGATAGGCGACCGTGACGACGACGATGTCCTGCTCCGCCAGGCGAGTGCCGTCGTAGACGGGCAGGGTTCCCGAACCGCAGTCCCCGCCGTGGATGAATACGAGCACGGGCTTGGGGTCATTGGTTCCGGACGTCCAGACGTTCAGGCGCAGGGAGTCCTCGCTCATGAGGTCGTGGCGCGGCCGCCACTCGGGCCTCAACTGGAAGTGGCGCAGGAGGAGGTTCGCCGCCCCGGGCATGAGGCGCTGCGGGAAGCACTGCCCCAGCCCCGAGTTGATCGGAAGCCTCCCGTCAGGGTCGTCAGGAGCGTCGGTGGGGACGGGCGGGTGGAAGCGCTGCGCCCGCGCATAGGGGATGCCGAGAATGCTGAGGATCGAGTCTCCGGTCCGTGAGCGCCCTACGCGCTGCGCGGTGACCCTCCCCAGGGCGGTGGTCAGGATCATGGGCGGTCTCCTGCTGGTGATGCCGACGGTCGGTGAGCGGGCTGGGTGGATCCAGTGGGGCGAGCGGATCGAGTGGATGAGGCGGGGATGGCGTCGGAGGCCTGGGCCAGGATTCCGGCCCAGCCGTAGAGGCGGAAGTGCGTGATCCGGTCGATGTACGTCCGGGCCTCCTGCTGGTTCAGGCCATTGCCGAGGACGGTGCGCAGGGCCTCGACGCCGTCGGAGGCCAGTGAGCGCACGAAGAGCCTGTCGGCGGCCGAGTCGGTCAGTCCGGGAAGACGGCGGTATGCCTCTTCCTCGATCTGCGCCAACTGCTCGGAGAAGTGCTCGTAGCGCGTTCCTCTCGCGTGGCACAGGAGGAGCTCGAATACGTCGGCGTGCTCGTACACGAGGGACAGGACCGCATCGGTGCGGTCGGCTGAATGGGCGAGCGCTTCCGGGGCGGCGGTGTCAGTGGAGTTCCGAGGCCGTTCGGGAGGGCGTCCAGCTTGCACGGGGGCGCTCGGCCGCGAAGCGGCGGAATCGCTCTCCGCCCGGCCGGCGCTCCATGCTGAGAGGAGTTGCTGGGCGGGCTCGCGTACGAGCGCGTCGAGTAGTCCCTCCTTGCTGCCGAAGTGGTTGTAGATCGCGCCGGTCGTCACGTGAGCGGCGGCGGCGATGCGGCGCAGGCTCGCCTCTGAGTACCCACGACGTCGGAACTCGGGCAGGGCGGCCTTCAAGATGCGCTGCTTGGTCTGTATGGCGCTGTGACTCATGGGGCTCCCGGGAGGCTCGGCATTCGCATAACACTGTTACTTCTAGTAACAGTGTTATGCCCGCGGTTCATCTCTGTCAACGAGTCGGGGCGGGAGCGACGCACGAGCCTCCTGCTCTCCGGTAGGCTGGCGTACGGCGCAGATACTTCTGTTACCTCTGCGTCGTCATCACAACAGGGGAGAAGCCCATGCCAGCCGTCGTCGTTGTCGGGACCCAGTGGGGGGACGAGGGGAAGGGCAAGGCGACCGACCAGCTCGGCCAGGACGTCGACTACGTCGTCAAGTTCAATGGCGGCAACAACGCCGGACATACCGTCGTCATCGACGGCGAGGCGTTCGCCTTCCACCTCCTGCCCGCGGGCGTGCTCACCCCCGGCGTCACGCCCATGATCGGCAATGGCGTGGTCGTGGACCTGGAGGTGCTCTTCAGCGAGATCGCCGAGATCGAGGCGCGCGGCCGGGACGCCTCGTCCTTGTGCATCTCCGCCGGCGCGCACCTCATCCCCTCATACAACCGGGTGCTGGACCGCACCATCGAGCGCTTCCTCGGCTCCCGTCAGCTCGGCACCACCGGCCGCGGCATCGGCCCCACCTATGCGGACAAGATGAACCGCGTGGGTCTGCGCGTCCAGGACCTCTTCGACGAGTCGATCCTGCGTCAGAAGGTCCATTCCGCGCTCGACCAGAAGAACGGCCTCTTCCTCAAGGTCTTCAACCGGCCGGCCATCGACCCCGATGAGGTCGCCGACGAGCTGCTCTCCTACGCCGATCGCGTGCGCCCCATGGTCGTCGACTGCTCCCTGGTCCTCAACGACGCGCTGGACGCCGGCAGGACCGTCCTGTTCGAGGCCGGTCAGGCGACGATGCTGGACATCGACCACGGCACCTACCCCTTCGTCACCTCCTCCAACCCCACCGCCGGCG
>ERZ773054.784-NODE-784-length-21997-cov-14.079437_pt1 | contig 21997 bp, 23 predicted proteins | sample MGYA00580630_ERZ773054 | MGnify/ENA primary metagenome ERZ773054 (study PRJEB29015, sample SAMEA2737994) | human oral metagenome | biome: human oral; feature: human-associated habitat; material: dental | place: China | collected 2115 ... | reverse complement strand
TTGCCAATGAGACAAAGGCATGCGGCGAGGAATGGCATCTGGAGGCTCTGACAGCGGCAGAGTTTGATCTGAACGATACATTCAATGGGCACAACCTCTCTATTATCGCCTGCGGGCTTGCAGATGGATATGCCTACTATCGCTGTCCGCACGAGGGCGGTGCGATCTTTGTTGCTGTCGGCGGCGTGCCGGAGGAGGTCTTTGCCTCCGTTGATTTTCCGCGCTTCGTTTCGATGGTGACGCAGTGCATCGAGCAATTCGAGGTAGATCATCGCATCTTTGCCGAGGCGTTCCTCCTGTGGAACCGTACGCCGTACGAGTGGAGCGGAACGAGTATCACAGCACACTTCACGCAGGATCTGGTCATTGACTTTGAAACTGCGGGCGGTATGCAGCGCATCGCTTCCATCAAGAGTATCTAATGTATAGATCGCTGTTGTATCAAGTCGTTGCTTAACATCTGCAGTACAGGCATAAGAGGAAGTATATGGATGGAAGAAATTATTTGGATCATGGTGCTCATGTCAGCCGGTATCTCTGCCGGCGTTTTGACGGTACGGTTTCTCGCGCGTTCGCATGCGTTTTATGATGTGCTGCGCATCGAGGGTGGGTGTCTGATTACGTTTTACCATGGACTATGCGGCACTACAGAGGAGAGCTATGCGCTTGATGAGATTCGCGTCGTGCGTTTTTTCTGCCGATCGACCAAAGGGAACCTCACGTTTATGGGAGAGATGCAGATCGTGAAGAAGGATGGACAGAAGAGCCGCCGCTATGTTTATGACGGAAGTTCGTATCTTAAAAAGATGGTCTGGCGCACGTCCCGTGCTCTGCTGCTGCGCACGACCGAGCAGATGACAGAGGAACTTGCGCTCCATGGGATTCGCTCCGAGGTGGATCCGCTGATGTATCGCCAATAAAAATGCCTCCGCGCAGGGGCATTTTGGACTACCATTTCGTATCAAAACAAATTTATTATATCTATTAACGTTATATTTTATGTATGATATCCTCCATTTGTAATTAAGTTAATCACAAAAAAGGGAAATGATGTTACGGAGGTATTTCAAAGGAAGTGTTCCCCATGTCTTTATCTCTCATAAAACAGTTGATTGACATCCTCCTCACCGAGATGCCGGAGTACCGCGCACAGGCGGCACAGGTCGCAGCAGAGCAGACAGCACAACGCAGCCTGCTCCGTGCACTGATGAATGTGCGGGAGCCGCGTCCGCTCTCTGCCGAGTTCCTGCGTTTGCAGGATGAACTGCTCAAAGCCGAGCGGGATCAGCGCGGAACGGTTGATGCGATGATGATTCCTGCTGCCTCGGCAGATCCACGTCTTGCCCTTTGGCAGGGGGATATTACGCGCCTTGTGGTGGATGCCATCGTGAATGCAGCCAACAGCCGCCTGCTCGGCTGCTTCATCCCCTGTCACCGCTGCATCGACAATGCCATCCACAGTGCGGCGGGTCTCGCTCTGCGTGCAGAGTGTGCAGCGCGCATGGAGCAGCAGGGACATCCGGAGAAAACGGGCAGCGCAAAGATCACGCGCGGCTACAATCTCCCTGCACGTTATGTTCTCCATACGGTCGGGCCGATTGTGCGGGGCACACTAACGGAGCGTGATAAAGAACTGCTTGCCTCTTGTTACCGCTCCTGTCTTTCATGCGCTGTGCAGCACGATTTGAAAAGCATTGCCTTTTGCTGCATCTCCACGGGAGAGTTCCATTTTCCAAATAAAGAGGCGGCGGAGATCGCGGTGCACGAGGTGCGTGCATTTCTCGCGCAGAATAAAACAATGGAGCGCGTTGTCTTCAATGTATTCAAGGATGAAGATAAGGAGATTTACGAAAGACTTTTATCATGAGGGAATCCATTTTAAAACTAAAAAAAGTCCTTGCTTCAGCAGACTGTATTCTCATCGGCGCAGGGGCGGGGCTTTCGGCGGCACATGGCAATCCCCTGATGGAGATTCCGACGGCGCTGATTCCCTATTGTCCCGATGATGGTGCAGAGATGACAACGCATCTGGGTGTCGATGCGTCTTTCGTGGAGGATGCAGGCTGGCGTGCAGCGGCTGCGCGATACCAAGATTTTCTGCAGCATACTAAGGGGTGGCAAACGCTCCTGCTGGAACTTGGCGTTGGGATGAATACGCCCGGCATCATCAAGTACCCGTTTTGGCGGATGGCGACAGAGCGCATGGATGTGACGCACGCGGAGGTAAGTCTTAGCAAAACGTATCTGCCCGCAGAGATCCGCAGTCGGAGCATTGTCATCAATGCTGATATTGCCTCAGTATTGCATGCAATTGAAAAGAGTGCCTGAACAGCACTCTTTTTTTCTTTAGACCGGGGGAAAGATCAGCGCCCCCTGATCGAGCCCATAGTGGATTGTCAGCCTGGCATCGCTCGCATCGTCCACGGCGTAGGAGCATACCGCTTCACGCGTTGTGATGTAGGCGTTTGATGCCTTCAGCGCCGCGGTGGAGAAGGGGATTTCTCCGGTGCATAGGTGTGAGAGGATGAGCGGAGCACGCTCTCCGACCTCTCTGATGCGCGCGGCAATCGCCTCTGTATATGCCTCAATGCCTTCCACATTAGGCATGGCAAGCATCAGTGCTGCCTTATCCTCTGCCGTATATGCCATGAGGAAGCTGTCGATGACACGCGGCCAGACGGCGTACTGTGGGCTTATTTCAACATCCGGAATAAAATAGGAGATATAGAATCCATCTGCACGTAGCATTTGGATCGTTTCAGCAGTCTCATCGGGCATATCTTCCTGAATACCGGGGTCGAAACGATCCAAAAATGACCTCATGTCATTTTCAAACGCGGGAATGTGCCGCTCTACGTCCTCCTGCGGCCAATTCCACCATTTGATGCGTTGCAGCCGTGTGATGGTGTCTTTGTCGAAACGGTATTTGATGATGCGCGCGGGGTTTCCGACGGCGATGGCATAGGGCGGGACATCCTTCGCTACGACAGAGCCTGCGCCGATGACTGCACCATTGCCGATGTGAACACCGCTCATGATGATCACATTACCGCCGATCCATACATCATGTCCGATGATGATTTGATGGTGGTTATAGGGGACATCCCTATTTGGTGCATGTTTATTTTCGTTCGATATGCCACATACAGATTCCAAAGGATATGATGTGATTCCATGATAATTATGATTCATTCCCATGTAGAAGTCTAGTATGTGCGAGAGGGAACAGTAATTACCGATGAGAATATGCGCATCCGTCGAGAAGTAATGAGTCGTGCCATTCACAAGATAGCTTCGTTTTCCAATTGTTAAGCAAGGGATCTCCGAAGTATGTTCAAATATAACCTTACGCACATGCTGTGAAAAATCTGCAAAATTGATGGTTTGAAACAATTCCTGATCCCCTTTCGCGGCAAGTGACTGTATTGGCATAGATTCACGGCAGAGAGTGGGATTTCCTGCTTCCCGAAAGATTCACAAGTGGTGTTATGTTCAACTGGCGCTTTTGCGGCATAGATGCAGGACGGGGAAAACGAGACGGAGGTACTGGAAGCGTTCACGGCATGGGCGGCCGAGGCGCAAAAGGCAGCGGCTCAAAAGAGCGTTCTCGTGTGCATCGGTGGAAAGAGCAGGCTGTGGTGATCCAGACCGTAGCGAATACAAAGATCCGCATCGGCGGCGTAGTCAACACAGATGGATGAGATTCCTTCGCGTGTGGTGATATAGACATCCGACTCTTGGAGTACCTCGATGGAAAATGAGAGTTTTCCACTGCATGTATGTGACAGGATGAGCGGTGCATTCTCCCCGTACTGGGTGAGGAGGGACTGAATGACCGCAGTCTGATCGCTGTATGCATCCCCCTCGGGCAGGGCAAGCATGAGCGCGATGGGGTTGTCTGCGGTATATGTAGAGAGGTAGGATTCTATCACGCGCGGCCAGACGGCAAGGGAGACATCAATGTCAAAGTCCGGCACGAAGTAGGCGATTTGATAGCCGTCCGCCTTCAGTTTTTGTATGGATTTGATTGTTTCGATGTATGTGGGGGAGGTTTCTTGTTCCGGCAGTACATCGAACGTATCTAAGAAGGCACGCATATTTTTGTTGAAGCGGGGCAGGTATTCTTCGATGTCGGACTGCGGCCAGTTCCACCATTTGATGCGTTGCAGCCGCGTGACGGTATCTTTGTCGAAACGGTACTTGATGATGCGCGCGGGGTTGCCGACGGCGATCGCATAGGGCGGGATGTTCTTTGCAACGACAGCGTCGGCGCCGATGACAGCGCCGTTTCCAATGCGGATACCGCCCATGATCGTTGCATTGGCACCGACCCAGACATCGTTGCCAATGATGATTTGGTGGCGATTGATCGGATCTTCCATAGGCGTCAGTGGAAGTGCAGGGTCAGGAGCACTTGCTTCCTCGATGATATGCTGCGGATAGGTCGTAATGCAGCGATAGTCATGATTCAGACCGATCATAAAGGTCAGGCGATGTGCCAGGGAGGAATATTTTCCGATCAGCACATGGTCATTGTTTTCATTCGATGTCTCTAGGCTCCCACTGACGATATAGGAGCGTTCCCCAACGGTAATTATGAGATTTTTTTGATCTTCATCCCGATAGATTTTTCGCAGCTGCGGAGAAAAGTTATCAAACGCAAATTCTTGAATCATAAATGTGATGCTCCTTTACGATACAGTAGAATCCCATCATATCATATCCGCATCGTTTTCGCGATATAAATATAGATGCGCTTCCCTATTCGCGCTTATTTACAAAATATGATATAATGAATCCAATGTATTGTGCAGGGGGCGGAGCATTCTCTCCCCGCGCACAAAGAGACGGGGGAAGTATATGGGAGATCGGATTGTTTCGGCGGAGGATATTTCGTGGATCTCTACGCGTCTAAAGGACCTTGATGATTCTGTTCATGCGACGAACAGCAATGTCGTGCTGCTGGGAAATCATATCAATGCGCTGAAAAAAGAGCTGCATCAGCTGTCATCGGATTTTGCTGCATTTTCTAAGATGCAGCGGCTTGCGAACCGTGCACAGACGGCGGAGACACGCCTCGTTAAACTTCGGCAGGAGATCGAACAAAAGTTCGGACACTATGCCGTTGTCCGCCGGACGATGAAGGGAATCTTGCAGGCGAATGATCTCGGCATTGTGCGCAGGGACACCATCACGGCAGCGACAGAGGAGCTGATGCTGCATGCACCGGAATATTGGCTCGCGCCTGCGCTCGTCGCGCTCTCGGCGTGGATCAGTGACCGGGAAGATCTCGCACAGCGGGCATTGCGTGAGGCAATGCACCGCGATGATGAAAAGACGTCGCTCCTCTTTGCGCTCATTTGCCGCCGCGCAGACCGCAGCCCTGCGGCGTTGCAGTGGGTGCGTCGCTATCTGGATATGCAGGATGAGACGGCGCTCGACCGCAAGGCCATCCTCATCATCGATGCCTATGCGAACGGGCTTTTCGGGCGCGACAGTGAAGGGATGATCCAAAAACAGCTCGATTGTTGGATAGAGCGCCTCGCGGAGGCACCGGATTTCATCGCGGAACAAGAGCACAGATGGCGCGAGGCACTTCTGCTCTTTCAGCCGGAGCAGCTGAGCGCGCAGGAACTTGACTATCCGTATTTGAAAAAATACAGCAAGACGTGGAATGATCTTGCAGAGGCGATGTGTGCCGCGCATCTGCATGAGCGTGTCTATGACCACTTCTATCAGATCTTTTGGCAGGAGCCGGTGCTCAAGGGGCTGACAGAGGAGCTGGACCGCGTACTGGAGAGCCTCGTGACGGATTTTGATGATGCGGAGCAGTCCCTGCATGAGGCGCAGACGCTTGAGCAGCTTGTCATTGATGCCGAGGGGGATGAGGCGCGCGCGAAGCGTGAGATGCAGATGAAGCAGCAGGCGTTCGAGGAGCGCCGTAATTTTATGCAGCTCGTGACGGATGCGGCGATGAACCCGGCGGAGTCCCGTGCGAATATCACGGTGCAGAAGATGGCGATTGCCTTCTCGCGCGACTGGATTCTCTCCGCCTATCGGGATGTCATTGCAAAGAACCGCATGGCGGTGCCGCATACGGTGCAGTTTTCCCTCGGTGCCTTTACCGCTAAGACGCAGGACGGGGACAATGAAACGGAGGTACTGGAGGCGTTCACCGCGTGGGCGGCAGAGGAGCGCAGCAAGGCGCTCTCTGCGGTTGGTCTCAGCGCAGGGCAAAAGCTCTGCGGCGCGGGTGCGGTGCTGCCGCCGCTCGTCGGGATACTAGGCGGGCCGGTGGGGATTGCGGTCGGTGCTGTCATCTCTACCATCATGTTCCTGTTCTATCGGAGCGCGAAAAAGGATGTCGATGCCCGCCATCAGACCATCACCGATCAGTATACGGAGGATGAGGCGAGCGGCGTTCAGATCATCCGTGCACTGATGGCAGAGGTCGTTGACTACCGCGCCGCATTTCAAAGGGCCGATGAGAGCAGCACACGCGTGACCGATTTTCTAACGGAGCTGCATACGGGGCAGTTCGTCCTCGGGCAGGCTGCACATGAGCGGCGCGTGCAGATTTGAGAGGAGGGGGCACAGTGAGCCAGCAGAGTGCTTTTGCAGAGATTCCAAAAAAGACAGAGCGGGTCTGTTCGCATTGTGGTGCCGTGTATGGAGAAAATGCGGCCTTTTGCAGTACCTGCGGAGCGTGTACCTTAGGGAATGCGGGAGAGGGCAGTGCAAAAACAGCGGCCGCCGCGGATGCACGCGGTGATATGCCGTTTGCACCCATTCATGAATGTGCGCAGGAGCCGCAGATGCCATCCCCCCGGGATGAACCCATCGGAGAGCGCGGGGCAGATATTTTTGCCGCAGGTCTTCCCATGTGGAACCTCACGCCGCCGCACAGCCCCTTGCGCAGGAGCAGAAGATGATGTGCCCGCCCAAGACCTATGCCGATTGGATCGCGCTCCTTGCGCTGCTGAAAGAGCGCGGACATGATGAGGAAGTCCTTGCGGCGATGCGGGAGGGCAGTCTTTCATGGCAGTCCGGCGTCGCGGAGCGTTTCACGGCGCAGCTGATGAATTCCGTCGAGGTGCGTTTGGGCGCGGCCTCAGAGGTCTTTTCCCGCAGTATGCAGCATGCACGGGAGGAGCGGGAGACCGTTGCGGCGCTGCTTGGTCTGCGGCGCACACTCTCCTTTTTGCTGCGTGCGGTCGATCTCCCCGCCCTGCCTAAGGAGCAGCGGGCAGCGCTGTGTAAGATGGTTGCAGAACATGCCGAAAGGATGCAGGAGAGCCTTTTGGATACAGCACGCAGCGACCGCACGGGCAGGATGATGAGCATTGTCCGCAGTCATCGTGTGAGTGATTTGACACATTGAGCATGTGGCACTATGATACATGAATCGACGCAGAGAAGCATCCGCAGGGATGTGCTTTTTATGCATCTATAAAGGGAGGATTTTATGACGGCACGGAACGAGTGCAAAGAGCTTCTCACGCGCTATGCCATCGCGCGCATCCCCTTCATCGCACTGCACACCGTCGAGCGCGGCCGTGCGCTCCATCTGCTGAAGGAAGTGGCGACAGATCTGTCGCTTCCCATCTGCGTGCATACCCTCTCGAAGGGGGTCTATGACCTCATGACGGACAAGGTCGTCAGTGAGGATAAATCCATCTACGGCGCCATGGACTATATGAGCGAGCAGATGAAACGCCGCCAGAACCTCACGCTCATCCTCACGGAGATTCCCGATCTGACGAGCGACAGCAGCGACGCGCGGCAGCTCCTTGACCTTGTGACCCTTGCGAGTGAGACGGGCGGCGCCATCATCGTCTTTACGCAGGCCGCCGTCTGGAACCGCTTGCAGCGCCTCGGGCTGATGCTCTCTCTGCCGCTGCCCGATGAGGATGAGATGGCGGCGACCATCCGCCGCTACATCGACGACTACCGCACGGAAATCACGATTGAGTGGGATGAGCGGGACATCCGTGAGGCAGCCTCCATCCTCGGCGGTGTCACCGCGATTGAGGCGGAAAATGTCATGGCGGCGCTCGTTGCGAAAAAGGCCATCCGCAAGGAGGATATGGACGAGGTGCGCAGCGCGAAGGACCGCCTCTTTTCCGATATTTCAGGGCTTGAAAAAATCCATGCCGATGAGAGTGTGCAGGATGTCGGCGGTCTTGCGGGTCTGCGGAGCTGGCTCGATGAGAAGCGGCAGCTTTTTTCCGCCGAAAAGCGGGCGATCCTTCGGGAAAAGGGGCTCAAGTCCCCGCGCGGCATTCTCCTCGTCGGCGTGCCCGGCTGCGGCAAATCCCTTTCTGCCAAAGCGATTTCAGTCAGCTGGAAGCTGCCGCTCTATCGTCTTGATTTTGCGACCGTGCAGGGCAGCTATGTCGGGCAGAGCGAGCAGCAGCTGAAAGATGCGCTCACGACCGCGGAAAATGTCGCGCCCTGCATCCTTTGGATCGACGAGATTGAAAAAGGGCTCTCGGGCGCGGGCAGCACGGGGGACGGCGGCGTCTCCACGCGGATGGTCGGGCAGTTCCTCTTTTGGCTGCAAGAGTGCAGAAAGCAGGTCTTTGTCGTTGCAACCGCCAACGATGTCTCCATGCTGCCCTCAGAGCTGCTGCGGCGCGGGCGTTTCGATGAGCTTTTCTTTATCGACCTGCCGACGGCGGACGAGCGTGACGAGATTCTGCGGCTCTACATGCGCAAATACTTAGGCCTTGATTTTACAGGCCCCTTTGCAGCGACGCTCATCGAGATGACGGAGGGCTTTACGGGGGCGGATTTAGAGTCTACGGTGCGCGATCTCGCCTATCGGACGATTGCAAGCCCTGCCTTTCAGCTCTCGGAGGAAAATCTGCGCAGTGCCTTCGAGAACGTCGTTCCGCTCTCTTTGACTGCGCCCGAGAAGATTGCCGCCATCCGCGAGTGGGGCAAGGAACGCGCCGTACCCGCAAGCGGCCGCCCCATCGGCAGCGGCACTGAGCTGCGCACATCCGGAGAAAAGCGCACGCGGCGCGTGCTGGTATAGGAGGGGTCATTATGCCGCGACCATTGCTCAATCAAAAGCAGGGGGAGGCGCAGGCACTTCATCTGCATACAGCGCCCACCAAAGAAATCATCAAAGATCCGCAGCAGCGCGATCGTCTCCTGCGGAAAACACGCTCTGCACGCTATATCGAGGCGCTCTGCCGGCTCGATGCGGGAGGGGCTGCGATGTGTGCGGCAGAAAAGGAAGCCATCCTCGCGGAGATCCGGGCGGCGTTTCCGGATCTCGTGGAGATGCGGGGGGAGCTCATCGGCATCGTTGCAAAGTGTTATCTCGGGAAACCGTATGAAGTCCACACCCTCACCCTTGCGAATAGTATCATCGAGCACTATAAAATGGGGGAGGCGCTGCCGGACGGCATGGAGAAGGCACGCGCCCTTGCGCTGCGCGGTGGATATGCGCTCGTTGAGGTCTATACGGATGCCTGCCGCGCCATCAGCGAGGATGGGTCTGTGTCCGTCGTGCGCGTATGATGCGGGATACTTGACAGAAAAGTGGGTTCTTTGTCAAATGTTGTGGTGTGCCCATCACGCGAACTCTGCAAAGGTTCGCTTCGGTGGGCACACTACATCTGTACGATCCACAACATCTAGCATAGAGCCGAAAAAGGGACAGTACAGAAGTTGATGGATTTCTGTGCTGTCCCTTTGTTTTGTTTTTATTTTGTAATGCGCCCGCTGCACACTTTGTGCTCTTATTTACGATGGACGGCGCCATCCGTTTTTCATGCGCACATAGATCGCTTAGTAGTGCACGACGTCATCGGCTGCTGCAATCTTTGCGCGGACTTCTGCACTCTCCGGGCTCTTTAGGTAGGCAAGCGTCGTCTCCGGCACGAGCTGAGCGATGGCGGCGAGATCGCCGTTTTTGATGGCACGGCGGACATTGGAGGCGCTGATCGGTGCGCCGCTGATCTCTCTGCGTGGGATGATGCGGCATTCGATGTCCGCCTTTGGCAGCTCTGTCTGCATGATTTCATTGTAGAGGCGCGTGACGCGGCTGGCGTGCTCTGAGCCGACGTAGCGGCGCGTGATGCCGAGTGCTGCTGCGATGCGTGTAAAGACGGCGATGTCGAGCTTTGCATGGCTCTCGATGACGGCATCCTCGTCCTTTTGGAAGTAGCTCGGGAATGTGGACTGGCTGACGATGTACGGACCGCTCGCATGGCAGATGACATTATTTAGATGCGCCGTGCCCGCACGCACCAGACGTTCCCGCACGGCAAAGGGGAAGAGGCTCATCTCCTCGCTGACAATGAATAGATGCAGCAAATCGCATTCCCGCGCGGCGTATTCGACGAGGTAGAGGTGCCCGCGCGTAAAGGGGTTGGCATTGAGGACAATGGCGCCGGTGGTGCCGGATATTGCATGGCTCTCCTTGGACAGGTTTTCGAGGTAGGAGGAAAAACCGTCGCTCTTATTTTCGAGAAAGACAATTTCCGTGCCGACACGGGCGATTTCATGAAAGCCGAGATGCTGAAAGTAGGGGGCGGTAGCGCCTTTGGTGTAGAGAAAGACGGCGTCGTTGCCGCGCTCTTTCTGTACGTCCATGAGATGCGTGAGGAGTGCGTGCAGGATGCCCTCTCCCTGGTGGGCGTGCGCGACGGCAAAGCAGCGCAGGGTATTGCCATAGCAGCTGCCTGTTGCGATGGCATGCTGCGTCTCATCGAAGATGGCGCACGTGTAGTCGAGGTTTGCATCCATGCGGATTTGTTCTTTTTCCAGGAGGGCGCGTACGCGTGCGCGTCCCTGCGCATCGGATGGCGCAACAGTGGATATTTTGTACATGATGTCTCCTTTCATGTCTTTTGAAAAAGCGCAGCAAACATTTGCTGCGCTGTGCTCATTCGCTTATCGTATCGACGTTCATATTCATGGTGGCCATGGAGGCGACACGGTCGTTTTCGGAGATGGTCATGAGACGAACGCCCTGCGTGTTGCGGCTGATGCGTGAGATCTCATCCACGGAGGTGCGGATGACCAACCCATCGGTGGTAATGAGCATCAGCTCTTGACCCGCGTGTACGACGCGAATCCCAACGACAGGGCCGGTCTTTTCGGTGACCTTCATGTTGATGAGGCCCTTGCCGCCGCGTGTCTGCGGTCGGTACTCATCGGAGGAGGTGCGCTTGCCGTAGCCGCCCTCGGTGACGGTGAGCACCTCAGAGCCTTTTTTGAGGGTGTCCATCGCGACGACTGCATCGCCGTCGGCGAGCGTGATGCCGCGCACGCCGCGCGCGGTGCGTCCCATGGAGCGCACGCCCTCCTCGGGGAAGGCAATCGCTTTGCCGCACCGTGTACCGAGCATGATATGGTTTTCGCCATTGGTGAATTTGACGCCGATGAGTTCATCATCCGCATCGAGGCTCACGACGCGCAGACCGCTCTTTCGGATGTTTGCAAACTCGGCGAGCGGCGCCTTTTTGACAATGCCCCGCTTGGTGCCGAGGAAAAGGTAGCGGTCCGGGCGGAATGTGCGCACTTGGATGACGGCGGTGATGCGCTCGTCGCTCTCGATGGCGAGGAGGTTGACGATGGCGGTACCCTTTGCCTGTCGCCCGCTCTCGGGGATCTCGTACGCCTTGAGGACAAATGCGCGTCCGCGGTTGGTGAAAAAGAGGATGTCGTGATGCGTGGTCGTGATGAGCAGATCGCTGACGATGTCCGTTTCCTTCGTCCCCATGCCCTTGACGCCGACGCCGCCGCGCTTTTGCCTACGGTAGGTGTCGAGCGGGATGCGCTTGATGTAGTTGCTCATGGTGAGGGTGACGACAACATCCTCCTCGGCGATGAGGTCGATGATGTTCATATCGCTCGCGTCAAAGGTGATCTCAGTGCGGCGTGCATCACCGTACTTGTCACGGATTTCGGTCAGCTCCTCCTTGATGATGCCGCGTACTTTTTGGCGGTCGGCAAGGATGCCCTTCAGTTCCTCGATGGTGCGCAGGACTTCTTGGTACTCCTCCTCAATTTTCTCGCGTTCCAGACCCGTGAGACGCTGCAAACGAAGATCCAGGATCGCCTGTGCCTGTTTTTCGGTGAGGTGAAAGCTCTCCATCAGAGCGGCGCGCGCAATGTCGGCGGTGCGGCTCTCGCGGATGGTCGTGATGACGGCGTCGAGGTGATCGAGGGCGATGGTGAGCCCCTCTAGGATATGGGCGCGTGCCTCGGCCTTTGCAAGCTCGTATTGGGTGCGCCGCGTGATGACCTGCTCTTGGTGGCTGATGTAGTGCCCGAGCATTTGCCTGAGGTTCATGATGCGCGGCTCCCCATCGACGAGGGCGAGCATGATGACGCCGAAGCTGTCTTGCAGCTGGGTGTGCTTGTAGAGCTGATTGAGGATGATATTCGGCGCACTGTCGCGGCGCAGCTCGATGACAATGCGCATACCGCTGCGGTCGGACTCATCGCGCAGATCGGTGATGCCGTCGATCTGCTTATCGCGGACAAGCTCTGCAATCTTTTCGATGAGGCGTGCCTTGTTGACCTGATAGGGAAGCTCGGTGACGATGATGCGCGGTTTTCCGCTCGACATGGTTTCAATGTGGGCGCGCGCACGCATTTTGATGACGCCGCGGCCCGTCGTGTAGGCCTTTCGGATCTCGTCGGTGCCGAGGATGAGGCCTGCCGTCGGGAAGTCAGGGCCTTTGATGACGCCCATCAGTTCATCGACGCTCGTCTCCGGATGGTCGATGAGCATGAGGGTGCCATTGATGATCTCGACCATGTTGTGCGGCGGGATGTTGGTCGCCATGCCAACAGCGATGCCCGCGGTGCCGTTGACGAGCAGCTGTGGGAATTTCGCCGGGAGCACGGTCGGCTCCTTCTCCGAGCCGTCATAGTTGTCGGTAAAGTCCACCGTTTCTTTTTCAATGTCGCGCAGCATCAGCTCTGCGATTTTCGACATGCGCACCTCGGTGTAGCGCATCGCCGCCGCCTCATCCCCATCGACAGAGCCAAAGTTGCCGTGCCCATCCGCGAGCATATAGCGCATGGAAAAATCCTGCGCCATGCGGACAATGGCGTCGTAGACGGAGCTGTCGCCGTGCGGGTGGTATTTACCGAGCACTTCACCGACGATGCGCGCTGACTTTTTGTAGGGCTTGCTGCTGGTCATGCCGGAGCCCTGCATCGCGTAGAGGATGCGTCGATGTACTGGTTTTAGGCCGTCGCGCACATCCGGCAGGGCGCGCGCGACGATAACGCTCATCGCGTAGTCGATATAGGAGTTCTTCATCTCGTGTTCGAGATTGACGGGGACGATGCGCCCCTGTCCAAAATCCAGATCCAATGTGTCACCTCTTTGTTTTCGTTCCATAAAAATCAAATATGATTATAGCATTTTCGGAACGAAAAGTCTATATTTTCGGGCTTTTAGGATGACTGGTTCTATCACAGTGGAAAGCGGGCGCTTTGCCGTACACGCGGGGGGCAGGAGGGGGAAGAAGGATTCCGCTGATGTGCGTCGAATGAAGTTTTGAAGGACATCATCGGGAAAGGTCGTGCCTCAATGTACTTTGGAAATGAGCGGAAGGAACGCGCCGAGAGAAAGCAGCGGGAAGCGGCACTTAGTCGTGCAAACAGCCTCTATCAGGAGAAGGAGTACGCGCAGGCGGCAGCGCTGATGCAGGAGCTTTTGCAAAAGCTGCCGCACGATACGGAACTGCGCTATGTGCGCGCGGCGTCTTTGGTGCATCTGGGACAGTTTGATGCGGCACGCAGGGAGATTGCAGAGATTCGGGCGGTGGATGCTGCACACGCGGGTGCCGCCATGCAGGAGATCTATATTGAAAAAGCGCACGGGCATGTGCGCACCCAGGTGCGGCTGCTGCGTGCGCTGATTGCGGCGCTGGAAAAACGCATTGCACGCGCTCCGCGGGAGACGGGCTACTGCATGAAGTTTCTGGCGGAGGCGTACAGTCTCCTTGGCTCTGCCTTAACGCTCACGGGCGAGACGGAGGAGGCGGTGCGCTCTTTTGTCGCCTCGGGTCTGCGGGAGACGATGCGGGCGCAGAAATCGACGGAGTACAGCAATGCGCTCTTTGCGGTGAACTACCTGCCCGAGCACGCACGCGGCGCCTTTCGGGGCCTTTTGCGTGACTATCAGAAAATCCATGAGGATATTCGTCCGCTCGCATCGGCTGCGGACGCGGCACGCGGGCACGATACGATTCGCATTGGCTATATTTCGCCGGATCTGTGCCGCCATCCTGTTGCATATTTTCTCTATCCCCTCCTGCATGCGTTCGATCAGGAGCAGTTTTCTGTGTACTGTTATGCGCGCTGCGCGGAGGATGCGATTTCGCTGGCGATGCAGCAAGAGCCGATTCACTGGCGCAATATCATGGGGATGAGCGCCGCGGGGGCGGCCGCGCGCGTGCGGCGCGACGCGATAGATATTCTCGTGGATCTCTCGGGACACACGAAAAACAACTGTCTGCCCATACTCGCTCATAAGCCCGCGCCCGTACAGATGACGGGGATTGGCTACTTTGATACGACGGGGCTTTCTGCCGTTGACTATATGCTCTCGGATGGGATCCTTGACCCGGAGGGAACGGTGCGGCAGGATTTCACGGAGGAGATCATCCGTCTGCCGCACAGTCATTTTTGCTATCTGCCGCTCGGTGCAGGTGATATGCCGCAGCCCGCGCCGCCGCCGATGGCGGCGCGGGGCTATGTGACGTTTGGCTGCTTTAACAATTTCAGCAAGGTGACGGACGAGGTGCTCCTGCTCTGGCGGCAGGTGCTCGATGCCGTGCCTAAGTCGCGTCTGTTGGTTAAGAGCAAACTCTTTGACAGTGCCGAGGGGCGTGCGGTGGCGGCCAAGCGTTTTGTCTGTGCGGGGATCTCTGAAGGGCGCGTGGAGATGCGCGGCTTTACGAAGGAATATCTCACTGAGTACGCGGATATGGACATCGCGCTCGATACGTTCCCCTATACAGGCGGCCTTACGACCTGTGAGGCGCTCTACATGGGCGTGCCCGTTGTGACGCTCTACGGAAAAAGCCACGGGGGCAGATTCGGTGCAAGTCTTTTAACCAATGCAAATCTGGAGGATCTCGTGGCGAAAACGCCCGATGAATACGTTCGGACTGCGGCGGCACTCGCGGGCTCTTTGGATACGCTCACGGCCCTGCGGGAGAATCTGCGCACGATTCTACAATCCGCGCCCCTCATGGATGTGCGCGGCTATGTGCAGGCAGTCGAGGCGGCATATCGTGCTGCATGGGAGAGGTTTGTGGGGCATTGAGCCTCGTGCAGGAAAAGGTGGTGGGGCATATGAGAATGTATGCGGTGCTCAGGACACCGCAGCCGGCGAACGCGCGGGAGTACATCTATAAGGTTATGCTGCATACGACGCGGTACGGCATCATGTGCTATATGTATACGGATCCGGATGCCGTGCGCTGTTCCTACGATCACTGCTATGATACGGATCTAAAAGAGGCACAGGAGGATTGGAATGCACTGATTGACGAAAACGGATGGATTCGGATCCCGGATCCCGAACCGCATGCGAAACGTGATGATGAGATCCCTGTATAAAAAACAGGCTCTATGATAAATGTTGTGGAGACACATTGTGTGTCAACACAGCATTTATTTTTTTGAGAAAAGAGGTGAAAATATGATAAAACCTACAGAGTTTATCAACTATGTTGATGAACTTCCAGAGGACTGTATTGAGGTTCGTTCAGAAGAGGCAATACGCTTTCATTTACCACGTACTCATGTTGAATGTCCTTTTTGTAGTTCGCATCACATTGATGTACATCAATATCGACCGCAGTTATTGCGTGGTATTCCGGGCACCAAAAGGCGCTATATCTATAAACGCCGACGGTATCGCTGCCAAGATTGTGGAAGGACATTTGCAGAGGAGAGCCCATTTCTCTTGTACAATCAGCGCAGGATTGGAAATCGACTACGGCAGATCAGGGCGCAAAAAAAGCTCACACAAAAGCAGGTTGTAGTGGCAATTGGTATACCATTTCATGTGTATAAGAAATATGAGGATGATACAGATGCAGAAGTACCACCGACATTGATTGCCATGAAGATTGCTGAATATCTCCGTACGGACGTTTTGGAGATTTGGGGAGACCAGCTTAGGGAAGAGGCTGTCACATGAGATACGATCTGGAGAACCGATTAAAGGAGATCCGGGCTGCACAGGAAAAGCAACAGGGAGAAATCGCTGCTTATGCCGGTTTATCATGCAGGACATATATGCGCTATGAAAAAGGTGCTGTGCCTAATCTTGCATCCGCGATGCAGATCGCTGATGCGTTGGGGATTGAGAATCTACGAGATATTTGGACATATAAAAACCCGCATTGACGGACATCAATGCGGGTTAAGGAGGGATGATGAATAAACTCTGCGACTGAGATTTTCACCTTCACCACCAGTTTCGTATATAGCCTAACAGATTTTTATTAAAACTGCAAGAGATATTTTCTAGTTTAGGATAGGGGGGATGAGATGGATGAACAGAAATCACGCTATGCGCTTCTGGAAGAAAATGCATTGCTTGAGCAAAAGATACAATATCTTGAAACCATTATTGAAGTTCATCACATATCGAAGTTTGAAGAAAACCTACATCGTCTGAAACTTAATATAAGATCAGGAATACGGCAGCTCTCTGCAGAATTTCTTGCGATGGAGCATGACCCTAAAAATGAAGAGCGCGTATGTGATCTGATTCAATTTATGCGACGAGTTATCAACGAACTTGAGCGTTTTACCTATAAGGACAACGCGAATTAATAAAATTTCATAGTCTAAAAATGAGGAGGAAACCTTATGAAAACCATCAGTTTCATCAATCTCAAAGGCGGCGTTGGCAAAACAACCATTGCGACGAATCTCTCCTATTTGTTTGCAGAATCATGGGGGCTGCGGGTACTCTTTATTGATAACGACAAACAGGGCAACGCTTCCCGCTGGTTCAGCGCTACCGACGAAGAGGGAACACTCACTAATATTTTGATGGATGGTGCAAAAGCGAGCGAAGTCATTCAGCATTCGCGCTATGAAGGGATTGATTTTATTGCCGCTGATATGGGGCTGATCGAAGCCAATTACGCCGTCATCAGCGACCAGAATACACGGCAGGACGTGATTTTAAAGAACGCCCTTGCAGAAATTACCGGCGATTATGATATTTGTGTCATAGACAACCCACCGGATATTAACATGAGTGTCTTTAACGCACTCACCATCACAGATGATGTAATCATTGTCAGTCTGCTTGAGACAGATAGTGTCGATGGGATCTTAAAAATAATGCAGCAGATCGAAGATGTACGGCAATTTAATCCGTATCTCACGATGAAAGGGATTCTGATCAATCAGTATATCGCCTATCCAGAACCACGATCTATCTATCAAGAACTTCGTACACTTGGCTTTCCGCTCTTTAAGACCATGATCTCCTATGCCTCGCGCCCGGCAAAGCATCATCTCATAACGGCCAGTAAACGTGGACAAAGCATTTTTGAAGTATGTCAAAACTGTCGTGTCGCACGGGATTTGATACATTTTGCGAAAGAGCTGCTCAGCGGAGGTGCCGCATGAAAAAGCACACGGGGAGTATGATCGCCTATCTCAATATGGCGACAAAAACAGCAGTGGATGCGCATCCTTCTGTATACCATGTAGAACACATTGATGCAACAAAAATCGTGCCAAACGAAAAGAACTTCTATTCTATCGAAGGGATTGAAGAAATGGCAAACTCTCTTGCTGTTTCCGACCATATGGCACCCTTGGAAGTGATTGCAAACGGAGATGGAACCTATCGCCTCATCTCAGGCGAGCGGCGTCTATCGGCGACACTCTTTCGCATGCGGCGTGGTGAAATAGATAAGGCAGAATTACCATGTCATGTCTTGCCGGCTTTTGAGGCGAAGGGAGCACTCTCTGCCGAACAGGTGGAGATGCTTTCTATCATATTTGCCAACAACTACCGACAAAAAACCGTGTTGGATCAGCTAAATGAGGTCAAGCAGCTAGAACCAATCGCACGGGCAATCTATCAGGAAGCAAAAGAAAAAGGAGAACTCACTGATGAAACCGGAGCGAATATAAGATTTCGCACCTTTTTCGCCGAGCATATACTCTCTATTTCAAAGTCAGCTTTGCAGCGTTTGCAGGCGCTTGAACGGCTGACGGATGCGGCAAAAAAAGCGTTTAGCGATGGATTGATCGGTAAGAGTGTCGCGACAGAACTTGCCGCTCTTCCGGAAGACGATCAGCGTGTATTCGTGGAAGGCGTACAGAAGGGGGATTTTGCAGGAACCATCGCGGAATTGCAATCACTGCATTCTCATGATGAGGAGGAACATCTTATCTCTCCAATCAAGGAAACGACCGTATGGAAGGAACCCTGCACAGAAACATTTCATCCATCTGGACATCACCAAGGGGACATAAAAATCCCTGATGATGCAGTAAAACAGGAAGATGACGCGAAAGAGCAGTGCTGCACCTTTGCCGCCGTTCTAAAAGAAAATGAACAGGCATCACGCAGCTCTTCTTTGGAAGAACCAAAAAAATCACTTGAAACCATCTTAGAGGAAGTGGAGGGACAAAATAGGCTGCCATTTGCAGAGGCTGTGGAGGAAACAGATGAAGTTGTTACGGAAATAGAGACATCATCATTCGCTCAGTTGACTTCAAATGAGGGATATGGGGAATATATGACAATCGAAGACGCGGCCAAGATTCTTATGAACTTACAGACAGAATTTGAGAAAGATGGTCGGCACAGGGAGGGAATAGCACTCAAAAAGGCATGCACAGCCCTTTATGAATGGAGGAATCGGCATGAAACTTGAAGGGAAAATCGTATTCATCTCTGGTGCAAGCACCGGTGTTGTTGGGTACAGGAAGATTTTTGCTGCTGCGGAAGAGTGGCTGCGTGAACATGATTGCACGGTACTCAATCCTGCTGTGCTGCCGCCGAGCGGTCTGGAATGGGATGCGTATCTTCGCATCACAACGGCGATGGTACGTGAAGCGGATGCCATCTATGTGCTCCAAAACTGGGAGCACAGCAAAGGCGTTCGAGAGGAACTTGCTCTTGCTGCGCATCTTGGCAAGGAAATCATCTACGAACCACGGGAGGCGGTGATCGTATGAGAAAATTCGTGAAAACGAGGAAGTCATGAACAGAAAACTTTTCTCTGTGGGAGCAGTGCTATTCCTGCTCCTGCTTTTCCCGTTCTGCGTTCATGCAGCCGATCTTCCTGTGACGAAGTCAACTGAGCGAATGATGATGTCTCTATTTCCGTAACAACTTCATCTGTTTCCTCCACAGCCTCTGCAAATGGCAGCCTATTTTGTCCCTCCACTTCCTCTAAGATGGTTTCAAGTGATTTTTTTGGTTCTTCCAAAGAAGAGCTGCGTGATGCCTGTTCATTTTCTTTTAGAACGGCGGCAAAGGTGCAGCACTGCTCTTTCGCGTCATCTTCCTGTTTTACTGCATCATCAGGGATTTTTATGTCCCCTTGGTGATGGACAGATGGATGAAATGTTTCTGTGCGGGGTTCCCCCCATACGGTCGTTTCCTTCATTGGAGAGATAAGATGTTCCTTCTCATCATGAGAATGCAGTGATTGCAATTCCGCGATGGTTCCTGCAAAATGCCCCTTCTGTACGCCTTCCACGAATACACGCTGATCGTCTTCCGGAAGAGTGGCAAGTTCTGTCGCGACACTCTTACTGATGCGCCCCTCCTTAAAGACTGCCACAGCTTCATCCGATAAATTTTCCAGCGCTTTGAGCCGCTGCAAGGCGGCAGGAGATATTGCAAGAATTTGCTCGGCAAAGAAGGTGCGAAACGGCGTGTTCTTTCCATTGTCGTCCGCAAGCGCTCCTTTTGCTTTTTCGTCTTCGTAGATGGCTCTTGCGATTGGCTCTAGTTCCTGTACTTCGCGTAACTGATCGAGCGTGGTCTTTTGTCTGTAATTGTTGGCCAAGATAATCGAAAGGGTTTCCATCTGCTCTGCTGTGAGACTGCCCTCCTGCCGAAATGCCGGCAGAACATGGCAGGGAAGCTCCGCATGCGCGATCTCGCCTCGCTCTATCCGAAAGAGCGTTGCTGAAAGACGGCGTTCTCCTGAGATGAGGCGATAGGTTCCGTCGCCGTTATCCACAACATCAAGCGGCGGCATCTGATCCGATACCGAGAAGGAATTGGCAAGTTCCTCTGCAAACGCATCAATGTCCCGTGCCACACGACATTTCTGAGATACCTCAAAAATGCTTTGTCTATATCTGCTTGCCGTCATCAAATGATGTTTCGCCGGGCGCGAGGCATAAGAGATCCGCGTCCTAAAAATCGGGAAGTTTGCCGCACACATCTCTTTGTATACCTTCAATACTTCCGGGTAAGCGGTATACTGATTGATAAGAATGCCCTTGATCGCAATCTTAGGATTAAACTGCCGTACATCCTCTACTTGCTGCGCTATCTTATAGATGCCCTCTATGCTGTCCTGTTCGAGCAAAGTCACGATAATCACATCATCCGTCACGATGAGTGCGTTAAATACACTCATATTTACATCCGGTGGATTGTCTATGATACAAAGATCATAGTGCCCGGAAACTTCTGAAAGGGCATTTTTTAAGATGACATCCTGCCGCGTCTCCTGATCGGCGATCACTGCATAATTGGCTTCGATAAGTCCCATATCGGCAGCGATAAAGTCAATCCCTTCATAACGGGCGTGCTGAATGACTTCGCTCGCCTTTGCGTCGTCCATCAAAATGTTCGTCAGTGTCCCCGCTTCCTCATCTGCCCCAAGCCAACGCGAAGCGTTTCCTTGCTTGTCGTTGTCAATGAACAGGATACGCAAGTCCCATGATTCTGCAAACAAATAGGCAAGATTCGTTGCGATTGTCGTCTTGCCGACACCGCCCTTCAAGTTGATAAAACTAAGTGTCTTCATGTCCTTTTCCTCCCATATATGCCGATTCGTCCCGCGCTGCGGCGGGATATAGAAAGCGTTCCAGTTCTGTGATAACGTGCTGCAAAAAGCCAATAAGGTCATGCACACGCGCCGCATTTTCAGGATCGTATTCCATCGCTTGAAATTCCGCTGCAACCTGTCGAAGTCCGGATCGAACATTTAACTTGAATTTGTGTAGATTCTCCTCGAACGTACAAATATTGTGCAGTTCGAGGACAGTCTCTAAATATCGAAGTTTTTGCTCTAACACCTCATTCTTCTGCCGAAGCGATTCGACGGTCTCCTGCTCCTCCAACATTCGCACCCCCATAACCGTTTTCTAATGCACATCCCCCTTGTCTAATTCATAAGTGTTTGATATAATTAAACAGTCGTTTGTTTTTCACTATAAATATAGATGTGGAAATTCTTGTTCCGTGGAAACAAATGTCTTTTTCCGACCCCCTCATGCTAATGTCGATAGCATGAGGAGGTTTCTGCCTCCTCCCGCCAAATCTCGCGCAGATCCTGAACGCCTAACGCATCCGCTATCCGAATTGCCGTTAGGACATTGGGGAGCATATCGTGACGTTCGTACTGCCAGTACGCCTTATGTGTGATATGGCAGAGATGTGCGACGTCAATTTGACGCAGCTTTCGTGCCTCACGCAAAACGCGCAATCGGTTCTTCATTTCGTCCCCCTATCGTATCAACGAAAGCCCCTTCTAAATGCCTATGTTTTATCATCCTCCAAATCTAGTTGAGTTGATCACCCCATATTTCCATGACATCCGTATCAAGATAGTCGGCGATCTTCATTGCAACCACGAGAGACGGTATTTCTGCGTCGTCTTCATATTTTTTATATAGATATAAAGGGATGCCGCACGCCTCAACCATCTGACCCTGTGTAATCTTATGTGCTTTGGAGCACAGTAACATGTCGCCCTCTTGTTCCTTTGAACAGAGGAAT
>ERZ773054.773-NODE-773-length-22284-cov-23.503172_pt1 | contig 22284 bp, 21 predicted proteins | sample MGYA00580630_ERZ773054 | MGnify/ENA primary metagenome ERZ773054 (study PRJEB29015, sample SAMEA2737994) | human oral metagenome | biome: human oral; feature: human-associated habitat; material: dental | place: China | collected 2115 ... | reverse complement strand
GGCCCGGCCAGCAGCCCGGCGCCTTCGAGACCCGCCCCTACCCCCGGGCCCTCCACGCCCTGGGGCTGGCGGCCCTCCTCGACGAGGTCCCGGCCTTCTGACGGCCCGGCGGCGGCGTCCCGATAGCCCCGGCGGCCTCCTGCCGAATGTCGCCGCGGGCGCTGGCCGTCGTTGTCGTCGCCTCGCAACTCACGCGGGCGCGTCGGGAGCCCGGACCGTTCCGGTCCGCAATGCCAGCGCCGCCCTCGGGTGAAGGGCCGTGCGCAATGCCGGGGCCAGTTGGGCGATGATCTCGTCCGCGGGCAGTGAGGCGACCGGCTCGAGCTGCAGCAGGTGCCGGGTCAGGAACAGGCCGCTGATGATCGTCGCCGCCGCTCCCGCTCGCCGTCCGGCGTCGGGCCCCTTGATGTGATCGGTCAGGTGCATCACCACCTCGGAGTGCAAATATTCCCGCAGGACGCGCAAGGCCGACTCCGATGCGAGGGCGCCGGCGAACAACCGGACCAGTCCCGTGCGGTACTCGGGCCTGTCCCACAGGGAGAGCGCGGCGCGCAGGAGCGCCTCCGCCAGGTACTCGGGCGCGACCCTGGCGGCGACCGTGTCGAAGCCCTGCGCCGGGCTGAGCGCGAGCCTGGCCACGGCGCGGAACAGTCCCTCCTTCGAGCCGAAGTAGTAGGTGATCAGGGCATGGTCGACGTCGGCCTCCCGGGCGATCGACCGCAGGGAGGTCCGGGTGTAGCCGTCCGTCTCGAACCGGCTGCGGGCCGCCTCGAGGATCCTCCCCCTGGTGTTCGACGGCCGCGAGGGACGGCCGGGACGCTTATTCACCACGGTTGAGATGGTGCGCGCCCGGCGCGTCTCATGGCAACCATGAGCACTCACAGCAACTCCGGACCGCCTGCCGGCTCCGACGTCCCCGCCGTCAGTTTCCGCGATCTGCGCATGGAGTTCCGACGGCGCCGCCGCGAGCCCCTGGTCGCCCTCGACTCGCTGAGCCTCGACATCGCCCAGGGGCAGGTCTTCGGGCTGCTCGGCCCCAACGGCTCGGGCAAGACGACCTGCGTCAACCTCCTGTGCGGATTGCTGCGCCCCACCGGCGGAACCGTGGTCTGCGAGGGCATCGACGTGCGCGCCGACGTCACCGCGGTGCGCGCCCGCCTGGGCGTGGTTCCCCAGGAGACCGCCCTGTACAACGACCTGTCGGCCGACGAGAACCTCGCCTTCCACGCCCGGCTGTACGGCGTCCCCCGCTCCCAGCGGCGCGGCCGCATCAACGAGGTCCTCGAGCTCGTCGGACTGATCGGCCGCCGTCGCGACCGGGTGGGCACCTACTCCGGCGGCATGCAGCGCCGCCTGGCCCTGGCGCGCGCCCTGCTCACCGAGCCGAGCGTCGTCGTCCTGGACGAGCCCACCCTCGGCGTCGACGTCCAGTCCCGGGCCGCCCTGTGGAAACGGGTGCGGCGCATCGCCGCGGACGGCGGCACGGTGCTGCTGACGACCAACTACATGGAGGAGGCCCAGGCGCTCGCCGACAACCTCGCCATCCTCGACCACGGGGCCCTGGTGGCCGCCGGTACTCCCGATGAGCTGCGCGACCGGCTCGGGCGGACCTTCGTCGACGTGCGCACATCCCGCCCGGAGGCGGCGCACGAGCTCCAGCGCCTGCCCGGCGTCATCGGCGTCGCGCGGCACGACGGCCATGACGACGGCGACCATCGAGATGGTCGCGACGGTCTCGACGGCATTGTCTCCGTGGCCGCGGACGGAAGGCCCGCCACCACGCGCGCCGTGCTCGACTGGTTCGTCGAGCGGGATGGCGACGCCGTCCTGGTCGGCGTGCGGCGCCCCGACCTCAACGACGTCTTCCTGGCCCTGACCGGGACGGCGCTGCGGGACGGGGGCGCGGCATGAGGCGTCTCGAAGCGGTCGTCGCAATCGCCGTCAAGGACTGGACGCGATTCGTGCGCCAGCCCTTCCTCATGGTCATCGGCGTCGCCATTCCGCTCGTCTTCATCCTCTTCTACTCATTGATCGTCCCCGTGTCCAACAACAATCCGATCATGGTCGCCGACCTGGACGGCGGGCCGGGTTCCGCGCGCCTGATCGAGACCATGCGGACCATCCGCTCCGATGAGGGACCCTACTACGACGTTCTCACCACCGATCCCGACGTCGCCCTGAGGGCCTTCGACGGCGGCGGCGCCCTGGCCGTCGTCGTCATCCCGGAGGGATTCTCCGCCGCCGCGGCGGACGGGGGCGCGCAGGTGGAGCTGCGCCTGAACAACATCAACTCCGACTACTCCAAGAACCTGCGCCTGCGCCTGGACGCCGCCGTCCGCAGCCTCGACGACGAGCTGACCGGGCCGGTCGTGACGGTGCGGGAGACGCGCCGGTTCCCCCGCGACCCCACCATGCTCGGCTACATCTCCACCAGTCTGCTCCTGTTCGGCTGCCTGTACGCCGCCATGGTGGGCGCCGGCCTTCAGGTCGCCTCCGAGTGGAACGACCGGACCGTGAAGAACCTGCTGCTCGCCCCGCTGGGGCGCGGTGCGCTGGTGGCCGGCAAGGCGGTCGCCGGACTCGGCCAGTCCCTGGCCTCGGTGGCGCTCGTCCTGCTCGTGCTCGTCGTCGGCTTCGGTTTCCGGCCCGCCGGCAATCCGCTCGCCATGGCGGGCATCATCCTGGCCGCGCTGCTCATGGGGGCGGGCGTCGGCATCGTCGTCGGCGTGGCCTCGAAGAAGACTCTCGCCACGGCGTCGGTCCTGATCACCCTGGCCGTCATGTTCTTCCTCGTCTCGGGCAATGAGGAGTCCATGCGCGGGCTGGCCTGGGGCCAGCCCATGACCGGACTGTGGCGGCTCTCGCGGGCCCTGCCCACCACCTACGCCTTCATGAGCGCGCGCAGCATCTTCCTGACCGGTGAGGCCTCGGACCTGACGCGGAACCTCGCCATTGTGCTGGTCTCGACCGCCGCGATCCTCGCCCTGGGCGTCCGGCTGCTGCGCCGCGCCTACACCCAACTGACCGGAGGGCAGTGACCATGACAACGACCACGGGAACGACCGCGACGCCGACCCGGCTGACCCGGCGCCTGGACCGCATCGGCGCCGTCGTCCACAAGGATCTGCGCCAGTGGGCCCGCGACTGGCAGGCCCTCGTCGGCCCCATGCTCATTCCGCTCGTGCTCATGCTCCTGTGCGGCATCCTGTTCGGCTTCGGCGGGGACGAGTGGAATATCGGGCTGGTGAACGAGGGCGCCGGCCCCCATGCGGCCGCCTTCGAGCGGGAGATCCGCGATCTGCGCGGCGACATCGGCCCCTACTTCCGGGTGGTGACCACCGACGCCGACGAGGCCGGGCGGCTCGTGGCCGAGGGGCGCCTCCAGCTGGCGGTCACCATCCCCGAGGACTTCGACGAGCGGATCGAGGCCGGTGAGATCCCCGTCCTGCGCACGCGGGTCTACAACATCAACACCGACATGATGAAGAACGCCCGTCTGCGACTGACCCGCGCCGTCCAGGACTACGCCGCGGCGCACACGCCGCATGCGGCTCCGGTCACCGTGACCCAGACGACCACGCGGGCCGACGACGTGCGGCGGCGGACCTTCATCGCCCACAGCGCCGTCATCCTGGCGATCATGGTCGGCTCCGCGCTCAACGCCGCGATCATGGTGGCGCGCGAGTGGGAGCACCGGACCGTCCAGGAGATCCGGCTCGCGCCCCGGCCCCTGGCCGATCTGACCGTCGGCACGATTCTGGCCGGCGTCGTCACCGGGATGATCACCGCCCTGCTCGCGCTCGCCGTGGCCGTTGCCGTCTTCGGCGTGCGCATCCCGATCGGGCGTCTGCCCGTCCTGCTCGCGATCGCCGGCCCCGTGTCGGTCGCCTGCGCCGGGGTCGGCATCGCCATCGGGGCCTGGCTGCGCGACTACCGCGCCGTCCAGCCGCTGCTCATGATCACCTTCGCGGGGTCCTTCTTCGCCTCGGGCGGCTTCTCCTCGGTGGCCACCCTGCCGCGGGGCGTCCAGGTCTTCGACCGGTTCTGGCCGATCGCCCACGTGTTCGAGACGATGCAGGCGCAGGCCTGGATGGTCGCCCCGCCGTCGGCGGCCCCGATGCTGATCGGCTCGCTCCTGGCCGCCGTCGCGGGCGCGGGTCTGGGGGCCTGGGCGCTGCGCCGTCGGCTGTGAGACGCGGCGCTGATAGCATCGGTTCCGCGCCCCGGCCGACGGCGGCCGGTGCGGGCGCGCCGGACCGCTTAGGAGACGATGACCAGAACCAGGGCCGGCAGGCCCTACCACATCGGCCTCACCCCCGAGGCGATTATCGACGTCGCCCTCGAGGCCACGCGCGACGCGGGGCTCGAGTCGTGGTCGGTGCGCGATCTGGCCCGGCGCCTCGGCGTGGCCACCGCCTCGCTGTACCACCACGTCGGCGGGCAGGAGCTGCTGCGCCGTCGCGTCGTCGAGCGGGTCCTGACCATGGTCGGCTTCCCGACGCGGGTCCTGCCCTGGCGGGAGTGGTTCCGCGCGGCCCTGTTCCCCGCGCGCCCCGTCCTGGCGGGTCACCCCGGGACCGCCCGCTGGCTCCTGCTCCACGGTCCGGCCTTCCCCGCGATGATCCCCGTCGTCGACGCCGGCATCGCCTCGCTCCAGCGGGCCGGGTTCGGGGCGGACACGGCCAAGACGTACGCGGCCCTGTTCAACACGGCCCTGATGACCATCGCCTCCGCGGACGACCGGGCCGCTCACACCCGGTCGGCCGGGCGGGACCATGAGGCGCTCATGGACGAGTTCGAGGCGCTGGGACGCGAGAGCCCCGGGATCTCGCTGCTGACGCGCGACCTGGCGGGACGCCTGACCGGTTCGGCCGAGTCGGCCGCCTCCGTGCAGGACGAGTACTACCGCTTCGTCCTGGAGCGCCTCATGGACGGTCTCGAGGGCCTCACGACGTCGCAGCGGTGAGCGCCGCGGCGCGGTGCGGCCGTTCCGCCGCGGCGGTGCGGCGAGACTGAGGCGCCGCGCGGCGGCGGTGACAGCAGCGGTGACAGCCATCGTCAAGGAACTTAGGTGCACCTATCCGGACACTGTGTTAATGTGGGCGCCGCACCTCACCGCGCCGCAGGCACGGGGCGCTCGGCCGGGCCGATCCCTCCGCGGCGGCCGCACGGGAACGACCGCGTGGGAACAACCACGCGGGAAGGGAGACTCTCATGAGCGATCACGATCAGCGCCGCCTCACCCTCGCGATGAGCGGCCGCGATCTCATGACCATCGGCATCTTCGCGGCCATCTACCTCGTGCTGTACTACGGCATCACCATGTTCGGGTTCCTCAACCCGGTCATGATGATCGCGACCCTGGGTCTGAGCGTCGTAGTCGGGGCGATCCCGTTCATGCTGTTCCTGGCCAGGGTGAAGCACGCCGGAATGGTCTTCCTGTTCACGCTCATCGTCGCCCTGGTGTGCCTGGTCCTCGGGTTCCCGCCGGTGGCGGTCGTCCTCCTGATCGCCCTGTCCGTCGTCATCGAGGTCATTCAGGCGGTCACCGGCTACCGCTCGCGCTGGGCCGGAGTCATCTCCTACATCGTCTTCGCCGTGTGGTACGCGGGCCCGCTCCTGCCCCTGTACTACGACCGCGCCGGCTACTTCAGCTCCATGGCCGCGAACGGCAGGGGCGAGGCGTACGTTCACCGCCTCGACGAGTTCCTGTCGACCGGGGTCCTCGTCGGCTACGACGTCGGCGTGGTCGTCCTCGGCATCGTCGGCGGCGTCATCGCCCTCAACCTGCTGCGCAAGAACTTCGAGCGGGCGGGACTGGCTTGAGCGCGGCGTCGACGACGTCGCTCGGGGCCGCCGCGACCGCGCGGTCGGCCGACGTCGGGCATCCGGGCCCGACGGGTTCGCGGGGGAGGACCGATCCGCGCACGAGTCTGCTCCTGATCCTCGTGATCAGCATCCTGGTCATGGCGCCCGGAGGCGCGGTCTTCATCCCCGCGGGCGCGGTGCTCGGACTCCTCCTGGCTCTGGCCGACGGCGCCCGGAAGCACGCCGCCGCCCTCGCGCTGGGCACCGGCATCCTCGGATTCGGCTGGTGCGCGCTGCCGCGGCTCCTGCCCTCCATGCTCACCGCGGCCATCGGCCTGGCGGCGAACTACTTCCTCCGCTTCCTCGTCATCTACGGGGTGGGACAGCACCTGTTCCGCACGGCGACGCCCGGCACCATGACCGCGGCGCTGAGGGCCGCGCGCGTGCCGCGGGCGCTGACGGTGCCCATCGCCGTCATGCTGCGCTTCGTGCCCGTCGTCGCGGCCGAGGCGTCCGCGGTGCTCGACTCGATGCGCCTGCGCGGGCTCACCGGATGGCGCTCCGTTCTGAGGCATCCGGTCCTGAGCATCGGATGGTTCACGGTTCCCGTCATCGCCTCGACGCTGCGGGTCGGCGACGACCTGAGCGCGGCGGCCCTCCTGCGCGGCCTGGGATCCCACCGGCGACCGACCTGCCGCGTCCCGCTGCACCTGGGCCGGTCGGATCTGCTCTGGATCGGGATCGGCGCGGTGCTCGTGGCGGCCTGCCCGGTCGTCAAGGGACTGACGTGATCGCCGTCGCCGACGCGTCCTGGCGCTACGCCGCCTCGTCGGAGCCGACCCTGGAGCACATCGACCTGGCCGTCGAGCCGGGGGAGGCCGTCGCGCTGTGCGGCGCCAGCGGGTCGGGCAAGTCCACCCTGCTGCGCATGATGAACGGGCTCATCCCGCACCTGCACGAGGGGAGCCTGAGCGGGGGCGTGACGGTGGCCGGTCTGGACGTCGCGGCGAGTCCGCTCGAGGAGATCGGACGCCGGACCGGCACCGTCCTCCAGCACCCCCGGCGGCAGTTCTTCACCGCCACCGCGGTCGAGGAGACCGCCTTCGCGATGGAGAACTTCGGCACCGCCCCCCAGCGCATCCGCGCGCGCGTCGACGCGGTGATGCGGCGGCTGGGGATCCACGACCTGGCCGACCGCCCCCTGGCGCACCTGTCCGGGGGGATGCAGCAGCGGGTCGCCGTCGCCGCGGCCCTCGCGCACGAACCGGGTCTGCTGCTCCTGGACGAGCCGAGCTCGAACCTGTCGGCCGACGCCGTCGAGAACCTCGCCGGCGTGCTCCGCGAGCTGCGCCGCCTCGGGATCACCATCGTCCTGAGCGAGCACCGGCTCCACTACCTCGCCCCGGTCGTCGACCGGTTCGTGCTGCTCGAAAGGGGACGGATCGCCCGCGAATGGTCCGCCGAGCAGATCCTCGCGCTATCGGACGCCGACCTGGCCGCCCACGGGCTGCGCGACATCAGAGCGCCCGCGACGACGACGCTGCCCGCCGTCGTCGCGCACGGGGCGAGCATTGCGGCCGGCGGCCCGGATGACGGTGCCGGGATTCCGCCCGCCCCTCCGGAGCTCCGGCCGGCGTGCGGCGGGAAGGAGACGGGGAGCGGGCTCCGACTCGCGGATGTGCGCTGCACCCTCCGGGGACGCACCGTGCTCTCCATCGACGACGCCTTCTTCCCCGCCGGGAGGGTGACGGCGATCTGCGGGCCCAACGGGGCGGGCAAGACGACGCTCGCGCGCACCATCGCCGGGCTCCAGCGGCACTCCGGCAGCATCTGCCTCGACGGGGCGGAGCTGAGCCGGCGCGAACGCCTCCGGTGCACCGCGATCGTCATGCAGGACGTCCAGCGCCAGCTCTTCACCGACAGCGCCCGGGCCGAGATCCGGCTGTCCGCCTCTCAGGCGGGGTCGGGCGCCGGCGCACTGGACGACGCCGAGGCGGACCGGCTGCTCGACGAGTTCGACCTGCTGCCCCACGCCGAGCAGCATCCGCTGGCGCTGTCGGGCGGGCAGCAGCAGCGCCTCGTCATCGCCGCCACCCGGTGCACGCGTGCGCGCATCGTCATCTACGACGAGCCCAGTTCGGGTGTGGACCGGCGGCACCTGGAGTCGATCGCGCGGGCCATCGGGGACAGCGCCCGGGGCGGCGCCGTCGTCCTGCTCATCACCCATGATGAGGAGCTGCTGGCCGCGGCGGCCGATGCGCGGCTCGACCTGCGTAGGCCCTGCCGGTGAGACAAGGCGCGGCCCGCCTGCGGCGGGAACTCAGGCGAAGACGACGGTGCGACGGCCGTTGAGCAGGACGCGGTGCTCGGCGTGCCACTTGACGGCCTGGGCGAGGACCCGGCGCTCGACGTCCTGCCCCTTGCGCTGCAGGGCGAGGGCCGAGTCGGCGTGCGAGGCCCGGGTGACGTCCTGCTCGATGATCGGGCCCTCGTCCAGATCGGCCGTGACGTAGTGGGCGGTGGCGCCGATGAGCTTGACGCCGCGGTCGTGCGCCTGGTGGTAGGGCTTGGCGCCCTTGAAGCTGGGCAGGAAGGAGTGGTGGATATTGATGACGCCGCCGTGGAGGCGCTCGCACAGGGCGGGGGAGAGGATCTGCATGTAGCGAGCCAGAACCACGAGCTCCACGCCCAGGGAGTCGACCAGGCCGAGCAGCTCGGCCTCGGCCGCCTCCTTGGTGTCCTTGGCGACCGGGATGTGGTGGAAGGGGACGCCGTAGAACTCGGCGACGGACCGCAGGACCTCGTGATTGCCGACGACGCCGACGACGTCGATGGGCAGGCCCTGGCTGGTGGCGCGGAAGAGGAGGTCGGACAGGCAGTGCGCCTCCTTGGACACCATGAGGAGGGTGCGCACGGGGCGGTCGACGGCGTCGAGGGACCAGCGCATGTCGTAGGTTCCGGCGAGTTCGGCCAGATCGGCCTCCAGTTCGGAGCGGGGCACGCGGGTCAGGACCGTGACGCGCATGAAGAACAGGCCCGTCTCGGGATCGCCGAACTGCTGGGACTCGGTGATATTGCCCCCGCGGCGGGCCAGCGCCCCGGAGACGGCGTGGACGATGCCGGGCCGGTCCGGGCAAGACAGCGTGAGAACGAGGTGTTGCGCGTCGGAAGGGGCGGCCGGAGCGGCGGGTGTGGTCATGACAGGAGGATAGCGGCGGCCGGTCGCAGTGGAGCCGCAGTGGCCGTGTGGTGGGCGAGGAGCGGGGCGCCCCGTGCTCACTCCGCGGGCGGATACTCGATCCGGCAGGCGCGTCCCCTCATCCGGAGAATCATGGCAACGTGCCCCATTGCGGCTCGGTGCCAGGAGGCGGGCACCGAGCACCCCGCTCGGCGGGCCGCATCATCATCCGGATAGACGACAAGAACGATCTCCCTGTTATTCGAGGCGTCTTCCGACTCGTTCAGAATGGCATCGGCCGTCTCCTCGATCCACTCGATCCGCCGATCGATGACGGCCCAGGCGATGTCCGGGGCCATGGCCTTGTAATCCCACGCCCGCTGCGAGCGGGGGTTGACGTCGAGCGCGCCGGCGAGGACGGGTCCGGAGATCCCGAGAATCTCTCGCATGGTTCGGAACTCGGCCGGCGACCGGGAGTCCTTGTCGATTCGGGGCATAGAATCTCCTCCTCTCAAATATGTGGGCGTCCCCGCTCGCGCGGGGTTTACGAGCGGTAGGTCATGATCTCCGCCCGCCACATCGGATCATCCCCGCATGCGCGGGGTTTACGCAGGAACCGCCTCGAACTCCACGGGCACGCCACTCCCTCCGCCGGGTGCGTCCGGGGCGGTGCGCCCGGATCTCCTCACTGATCCGCGCGCGCCCGGCCTCTGCGCAGAGGATCCCTGCTCCTCACCGCGGCTTCCCCAGGAGTCGCGGCAGTGGCGCCTGTGTCCGGTGCGCGGCTAGAAGCAGCCCCCTAGTCGAGGGGTTCCCCGCGCTCTTCCATCTCGCGCTCCCACAGGAAGAGCCCGGTGTTCTCGGGCGAGTCGATGTACAGGTCGATGAACGCTTCGTTCCCGATGAGCATGACCATCACTTTGGTGTCGAGGATCCACCGGCGTGAGAAGTCCGTCCCCTTGTCCTCGGAGGAGAACGGCTCGCCGAGCAGTCCCGTGTACGCCCGCGCGTACTCGGCGAAAGCCGCGCGCGACTCGGGCAGGGACTGCTCCCGGTCCTCCTCTGGCACCCAGTTCGACAACCGCAACGACACCTTCCTCACGTGGTCGTCCTTAGCGAGGAAGAAGGAGTCGACCTCCTGGGGCGACATGTCCGACGTGAAGAACGTCCGGTCCTCCGTGGGGGACGTGAAACCCAGGCCCGTGTACACACCGACCCCCTCGTCCACCGTCATCGGCCACCGGTGGAACGTCCACCTCCGCATGATCTCAACAGCCCGGTCAACGGGAACCGCCTGGAACTCCACGGACACCTCCGGATCACGCATGCGCAAAGTTTACCACATGGTCTGCCTCATCGTGACGGAGGTCGGCGGATCATCTCCGCTCGCGCGGGGTTTACTGACCGACGGCGAGGGTGGCACCGTCGTCGGCAGGATCATCCCCGCATGTCCCCGCATGTCCCCGCATGCGCAGGGTTTACATCCGGAACCCGATCGCGTCGTTCACGTACATGGGATCATCCCCGCTCGCGCGGGGTTTACGACCGCGATTTCAAGGCGGCCGGCGACGTCCTGGGATCATCCCCGCTCGCGCGGGGTTTACACGGCTTGCTTGAGCCGCTCGGTCCTGCGGACAGGATCATCCCCGCTCGCGCGGGGTTTACCCGATGATCGCCTCCAGGTCCGACAGGAAGCCCGGATCATCCCCGCTCGCGCGGGGTTTACCCGTCAGAATCGCTCCTGTGCAATCTGCCCCGCGGATCATCCCCGCTCGCGCGGGGTTTACACCCGCCACTCCTACTACGTGTCCATCCGCGCCGGATCATCCCCGCTCGCGCGGGGTTTACTCGACCACGATGAGGATCGGTCTGGGGCGCTCCTGGATCATCCCCGCTCGCGCGGAGTTTACGCCAGACGCACCGGCCGGCGCCGGATCTATTTCGGATCATCCCCGCTCGCGCGGGGTTTTACTTCGCGCATCTTCGTGCGCAGCCGGCGGATGAAGGATCATCCCCGCTCGCGCGGGGGTTACTTGACCGCGCGAGTCTTCGAGCCAGTATCAGTAGGATCATCCCCGCTCGCGCGGGGTTTACCGCGGAAGGCGCCCGGACATCCCGCGACATTGGAGGATCATCCCCGCTCGCGCGGGGTTTACCGCCGAAGGTCCTCGCTCATATTCGAAATAGCGGGATCATCCCCGCTCGCGCGGGGTTTACTCTCCCGGGCGCGATTATCTCGAAGGCGAGATCGGATCATCCCCGCTCGCGCGGGGTTTACATGAGCGGATCCACCGGATGACCCAGGAAGCGCGGATCATCCCCGCTCGCGCGGGGTTTACCGCGCGTACTCATGCTCGCCAACGCCGTGAGCAGGATCATCCCCGCTCGCGCGGGGTTTACGTCGTGCGCAAGCCCAAGACCAAGATCCAGCTCGGATCATCCCCGCTCGCGCGGGGTTTACCGTTCATTCGCCGCATCACCCCAATCATAAACGGGATCATCCCCGCTCGCGCGGGGTTTACCTTTCCCAGATCGGTGAAAATGGCACTGCAAAGGGATCATCCCCGCTCGCGCGGGGTTTACCAGGGGACGACCCCGCACCGGCCGAGTGCGGCGGGATCATCCCCGCTCGCGCGGGGTTTACGCGCTACGGCCTCCGCTCTAGGCGGCCGGGCTGGGATCATCCCCGCTCGCGCGGGGTTTACTCGGGGACGATCCTGCGCAGGGCGTCGCCGCGCGGATCATCCCCGCTCGCGCGGGGTTTACCGTTGACGCACGGGTATTCGCACGTGGAAGTGGAGGATCATCCCCGCTCGCGCGGGGTTTACAGCTTGGCCATGGCGCGCTTGCCACCCGTAGAAGGATCATCCCCGCTCGCGCGGGGTTTACGCGGCCCGGGCGGCCGCCGGGGGGCTGATGCCCGGATCATCCCCGCTCGCGCGGGGTTTACAGCGCCTCGATCGTCGTCGTGGCCATCAGCGGGGGATCATCCCCGCTCGCGCGGGGTTTACACTACTCCAGTGCGCGGTCAGAGCTGCGGACTTGGATCATCCCCGCTCGCGCGGGGTTTACCTGCGAGACCAGGCCAGCTCCAGCCTCGTGTTGGGATCATCCCCGCTCGCGCGGGGTTTACTACCGGTTCGTCATCGGCGTTGACGACGACGCGGGATCATCCCCGCTCGCGCGGGGTTTACTCGCCGGCGCGCGCGTCGCGTTTCGTACGTTCGGGATCATCCCCGCTCGCGCGGGGTTTACACCGATATCCTCATGGAGATGAATCGCGTGCAGGATCATCCCCGCTCGCGCGGGGTTTACGGCCGCCGTCGGATGGTTTGTGGATTGGTCATGGGATCATCCCCGCTCGCGCGGGGTTTACATGACCGTGCTGAGACGATTTCTATTGACGATCGGATCATCCCCGCTCGCGCGGGGTTTACCCGGAGGCCGCGTGGAAGGCCAGAGTCGAGTTCGGATCATCCCCGCTCGCGCGGGGTTTACCACAGGAAATCGATGGGGAGGCGTGCGAAAACAGGATCATCCCCGCTCGCGCGGGGTTTACCACTGCTGGAACCAGGCCGGGGCGCACCCGGCCGGATCATCCCCGCTCGCGCGGGGTTTACTGGGCCCCGCCGTCGTGTCGCCCGGGCTCTTCGTGGATCATCCCCGCTCGCGCGGGGTTTACTCGACCACGCAGATGTCCTGGTAGCAGCCGTCCGGATCATCCCCGCTCGCGCGGGGTTTACTACCCGGATTCGGAGTACGGGTTGAACTGCGACGGATCATCCCCGCTCGCGCGGGGTTTACAGGGACGCCTCGATCTGCTCCCGGTAATAGACGGGATCATCCCCGCTCGCGCGGGGTTTACGGCACAAGTACGAGGCCCGCAAGGTCGGGAACCGGATCATCCCCGCTCGCGCGGGGTTTACGACCAGGGTGGCGGCCATGCGGGCCATCGGTAAGGATCATCCCCGCTCGCGCGGGGTTTACGCTTCACGGAAATTGCCCGTGTAGGCGCCCGCGGGATCATCCCCGCTCGCGCGGGGTTTACCGAAGTTGGTGAGCCTCGCAAAGAACTCGAGCGGGATCATCCCCGCTCGCGCGGGGTTTACGGAATGCGGCGCTGATAATCCAACGACGCACCAGGATCATCCCCGCTCGCGCGGGGTTTACTATTCGCAGTAGAATGGCATGATCTCGCACATCGGATCATCCCCGCTCGCGCGGGGTTTACTATTTCCACTACAATTCCGCGGAATCTTTATGAGGATCATCCCCGCTCGCGCGGGGTTTACCACGGTTAATTCGTGGCTCGGTCAGGGTCGCAAGGATCATCCCCGCTCGCGCGGGGTTTACGCCGTCTTCTTGATGCCGTCACGGTAAACCGTGGGATCATCCCCGCTCGCGCGGGGTTTACTTACTGCTCCTCGGCGTCGTCGCCCCGGGCGGCGGATCATCCCCGCTCGCGCGGGGTTTACGACTGGATTCCCGACCACACGGAGCTGACGACGGGATCATCCCCGCTCGCGCGGGGTTTACTGAGCCAGCAAAATGCGTCGGCGATCAATGCGAGGATCATCCCCGCTCGCGCGGGGTTTACCCCGGCGCCCGTGCTAGAGTGCCGCCCCTCAAAGGATCATCCCCGCTCGCGCGGGGTTTACTCGAGGGCGCGCGACAGGGACACCTGACCAGCGGGATCATCCCCGCTCGCGCGGGGTTTACCCCGCATCCTCCAGGAGCGCGATCACCTCCTCCGGATCATCCCCGCTCGCGCGGGGTTTACGGTCGGTCCACTCGGCGGCGATGCCGGGCAGGGGGATCATCCCCGCTCGCGCGGGGTTTACCCCAGCCGCAGGATCAGCGGATTCGGGGCCGTAGGATCATCCCCGCTCGCGCGGGGTTTACCCGACGGCCACCGCGAGAGTCGTGATGAGGTCCGGATCATCCCCGCTCGCGCGGGGTTTACAGCGACCTGCTCGATCCCGAGCAGCAGTACTCCGGATCATCCCCGCTCGCGCGGGGTTTACACGGGGGCGCCGCCCAGAATCCCCTTGAGGACCGGATCATCCCCGCTCGCGCGGGGTTTACGCAATGGAGAAGGGCGAGATCACCGCCGAAGAGGGATCATCCCCGCTCGCGCGGGGTTTACTCCTTTCGGTTTAGGTTGGTGTCTCGGGGCTCGGGATCATCCCCGCTCGCGCGGGGTTTACCCGGGGTAAGGATTCGATCTGCCTTGCTAGGGCGGATCATCCCCGCTCGCGCGGGGTTTACATCTCCCGTGCCCTAGCTCACACCGACTATGTCGGATCATCCCCGCTCGCGCGGGGTTTACGACGCATTCTTCTCCGTCGGCACCGACTGCGGAGGATCATCCCCGCTCGCGCGGGGTTTACGACATTGTGGGCCGGGGGCTCATCCCCCTGCCGGGATCATCCCCGCTCGCGCGGGGTTTACGGCAGCATTTCAGCGGTGGACCCCGTCGCCGTCGGATCATCCCCGCTCGCGCGGGGTTTACCTCCGACGACCCCGTCGGCTGGGACACAAACCCGGATCATCCCCGCTCGCGCGGGGTTTACGCGTTCTGGGCGGACGTGCGCGAGTGGGAGTCGGGATCATCCCCGCTCGCGCGGGGTTTACCTGGGGACACCAGTGGCCTTCGCCGCCGCCGTCGGATCATCCCCGCTCGCGCGGGGTTTACGTGATGGCTCTAGTCTAGCGCGCTGTCTGGGGAGGATCATCCCCGCTCGCGCGGGGTTTACCAAGACAGAGAGAGAGAAGAGACCACTCCCGTGGGATCATCCCCGCTCGCGCGGGGTTTACTGGGGGTTCCCTTCGGTTTAGGTTGGTCTTGGGGGATCATCCCCGCTCGCGCGGGGTTTACTGGGCTATCGAATCTCATGCGCCCGTGCCGGAAGGATCATCCCCGCTCGCGCGGGGTTTACTTGGGGGTTCCTTTCGGTTTAGGTTGGTCTTGGGGGATCATCCCCGCTCGCGCGGGGTTTACGGATTGGGTGGGGTTCCCGTTCCTTCCTATCCCGGATCATCCCCGCTCGCGCGGGGTTTACCGCGGCGGGTGAGGCCGTCGCAGCCAATGACCGGGATCATCCCCGCTCGCGCGGGGTTTACTATCATGAGATTGCTCATGAGACCGTCGATCAAGGATCATCCCCGCTCGCGCGGGGTTTACGTCAGGACGGAGATAAGTTCCGTGTTGCATTTCGCGGATCATCCCCGCTCGCGCGGGGTTTACACTCTTACGTGCTTTTCCTCTCCGGAATTAACGGGATCATCCCCGCTCGCGCGGGGTTTACAAATCATCCCCGCGCGCTGTGCGGGCCCCAATGGGATCATCCCCGCTCGCGCGGGGTTTACTCACGGGGACACTGGTCCCGTCGGTCAAGTCACGGATCATCCCCGCTCGCGCGGGGTTTACCCGGTGCTCCCCGCGGAGCTCGTCCATGCCCCGGGATCATCCCCGCTCGCGCGGGGTTTACGCCGGGTCCGCGGTCGGGGCGGTTGCCGGCGGTGACGGCCCACGGATCATCCCCGCTCGCGCGGGGTTTACAGGAAAGTAGTGTGTTCTGCGTCTCATTTTGAGGGATCATCCCCGCTCGCGCGGGGTTTACCCGAGTTCTGGGACTGCTCCCAGGTCGAAGTGTGGATCATCCCCGCTCGCGCGGGGTTTACTGTGGATCGGTCATGTGACGCTGACGGCGCGGAGGATCATCCCCGCTCGCGCGGGGTTTACTGGTTATAAATCGGGTTACTGGGGCAATGTGCCGGATCATCCCCGCTCGCGCGGGGTTTACCGGCGCGACGCGGAATTATCTATAGAAAGCGGCGGATCATCCCCGCTCGCGCGGGGTTTACCGGTACAGCCAAAGACCGTACTCACCAATGGCCGGATCATCCCCGCTCGCGCGGGGTTTACCGGCCGTCGCCTTGGGAGTCGCCTAAAAATCCGGGATCATCCCCGCTCGCGCGGGGTTTACTTGAACGCCGCGGCCAAAGCCTCAACGTCAATAGGATCATCCCCGCTCGCGCGGGGTTTACTTCGGTTTGGGTTGGTGTCTTGGGCTGTTCCCCGGATCATCCCCGCTCGCGCGGGGTTTACGGTATCTCAGCGGCGCTAAGGATGACGCCGCCCGGATCATCCCCGCTCGCGCGGGGTTTACCATGTTTCACGTGAAACACGATGGCCAGCTTGGGGATCATCCCCGCTCGCGCGGGGTTTACGCGGAATTGCAGCGAAAAGTACGGTTTTCACAGGGATCATCCCCGCTCGCGCGGGGTTTACTGGTCGGGTCGTGGTGTGGCATGGGGTCCCTTTGGATCATCCCCGCTCGCGCGGGGTTTACGCTTGCGGATCCTTGGAATCCCAATGTGATGTCTCAGGACATCGGTGACAGTTCTGTATCAGGACATCGGTGACAGTCGGGTCTTCTTGCGTCCGCGTCCGCCTGGGGAGTTGGTGGGGTCGGGGCCGTGGGTGGAGACGTAGGTGACGCCGGGCGCGGGCCAGGTGTGCTGGACCAGGACCTGGCCGTCGGGGGTGGCGAAGACGACCGTGTCGGGGTCCTGGGTGATCTCGACGTCGCATCCGGCGTGCGCCCTGGACACGAGGAAGGCGATGGATCCTAGACTGACGGTGCCGTTGGCCCGGATCCGGCTTCGTCGTTCACCGCGCTGCGGGGTCCTGGAGCGGGCCGGCGGCTTGCGGGTCGTCAGGGCGGGCTCGTCGTGCACTCGGTCGGGTCGGGGCGGGTCGGCGACGGGGGTGGCGTCCCACGCCTGCTGCGGGGTGATGCGCCCGGGCGGGCCCTGGTGGGGGCGCCGGGTGTTGTAGAGGCGGTCGAAGGCGTCGACCTGGGCCTGGAGGTCGGCGATGGACTCGGCCGGGGGCTGCTTGTCGAGGTAGCGGAGCAGAGTCTGGTGGAAGCGCTCGTTCTTGCCCTGGGTGGTGGGTTTGCGGGGTCTGCCGGTGATGGGCTCGACCCCGAGGGCTCGCACGTGCTCCACCAGGCGTCCGGCGTGTCCCCGTCGGCTGGGGCCCGTGGGCTGCGCCGTTGTCGGTCAGGAGCCTTTGCGGCACGCCGTGGGCGGCGACGCCCTTGTCGAACACGGCGATCGCGGCGTCGCTGGTCTCCCCCGGAGCAACCAGGGAGGCGACCGCCAGGCGGGAGTGGTCGTCCTGCAGCTGGAAGATGACGGCCTTGCGCCCGCCGGCCAGGACGTACTCGGTGGCGTCCAGCTGCCAGCAGGCGTTGGGGGCCGGATAGACGAACCGGCGCCAGGCCGAGCGGGGGCGCTTGCGGGGCTCGCTGCGGGCCACGCCCTTGCGGCGGAAGATCCGCGCCGGGGACGCGGGCGAGGGGGCCTCCAGCCCCATCGAGCGCATCTTGTCGTGCACCGAGATGGGGCCGTGGTCCAGCCCCGAGGACTCCAGCGCGCTTCGCACCGCCAGAGCCCGCAGGACCATCTCCTGGCCGATCCGGGTCGGGCTGGATGCCGGGCGGGTCGAGTGCGGCTCGAGGGCCGCCGCCGGTCCCTCGGACCTGGCCCGGGCCCGCCTCTCGTAGAACGTCTTGCGCCAGATGCCCTGCTCGGCGCACAAGGCGCTCACCGCGCCCCTGGGGGCGTCGTCGGGCCAGGGCGCGATCGCCAGGCGGACACGGGGATCAACACGAGGATTGTGTCCATTCACCCCGCAATCCCAGCGGAGGTGTCACTGCTCCGAGCCCCAGAACTGTCACCGATGTCCTGATACAGAACTGTCACCGATGTCCTGAGACATCACAGTACCTCCCGGCTGCGCGTTCGACTGGAAACCTACGCGCTCGCGGAGAACGGGGGCGTCCCGGTGGGACCCGGAGATGGGTGAGACCCCCTGGGACCGGTCCGGGCGCCGGGATCCTTACCGAGCGGTGCTCCCGCGCGCCCGGAGAGGTCATCGGGGTGGGCGCCGGGCCCGGCGGGGTCGTCCAGGCGGGCGCCGGGTCCACGGGTCCCGCGGGGGCGCCGCCCCTTGCGTGCCATCATGCCGATCTCAGCCCCCGGGTCACCGCCTCCGGACGAGAAGGGCCTAATGAGCACGGGGGTTGACCCGTGAGCACGGGTGCTAAACCCTCGTTCTCATGGGTCAACCCCCGTGCTCACGGACCGGGGGCGGCGCGGCGGCGGTCGCTGCGGTCCACGGCGCGGACGATCCGGGGAACGACGGGAGCGGGAACCACCACAGCCGCCCCCGCCCCCCGCCAACCCCGCATCACACGCACCCGGAATAACCTTCCCGGTTCCCTCTGTTCCTCATCGCGCTGCAGCGGCCTCATCGCGCCGCCCACCGATGTTGATGTTGTGATGCAGTGGTGAGATGATGCGGGTATGCGCACGACTCTGGAGATCGACGATAAGGTTCTTGCCCTCGCGCGCGAGTTGGCTCGCCGGGAGAATGTGTCTCTGGGGCGCGCCGTGTCGGACCTCGCTCTGCGGGGGATGGGCGGGGGTTCCCCGGTCAAGGGCAAGCGGGGCGTGCCGCTGTTCATTCCGCCGGATGGAGTCCCCGCCGCGCACGTGGTGACTCCCGAACTCGTCGAGGCCTACCGTGACGAGGAGAGCTGAGAAGCCACTGCGACTTCTCGACGTCAATGTCCTCGTTGCACTGTCCTTACCCAATCACGCTCACCACGAGACGGTGACCCGGTGGTTCGACGCGGTCGACCGCTGGGCCACATGCTCGATCACGCAATGCGCCTACGTCCGTCTTCTTCTCAATCCGAAGGTGGCCGGGTTCCCGACGTCGGCCGATCGTGTCCGAGAAGGACTGAGCGCCCTGTGCCGGGTGAGCGGACACGAGTTCCTGGTCGATGACGCACCGTTGGCGCGACCCGCGATCGATATGGGCGGCCTTGTCGGGCACAAGCAGGTGACCGACTTCCACCTCGTCGACCTGGCCTCCCGTCACGGAGCCGTCCTCGCCACTCTCGACAGTCGTCTGCTCGCCGTTCTGGCTTCCGCGGTGCGACGCTACGTGGAACTCGTCCCGGTGTGACCGCCCGCGGACCGCTCAGAAGGGTTCGGAAGGGGAGTCTGCGCCGCCGTGCGCCTGCCGCTCGTGCGCGCCGAGGCCGACGAGGTGGCGGCCCTGCGCGAGGTGCTCCAAGTCCAGGGCCTGCTGGGTAATGTAACTCATGTTGTGTAAGTCTGGGGTTGTCTTCGTGAAGTAGGCGAGTCTAGATGGCGAAGGATGTCCTTAATTGTATTGGCGGAGTCCTGTTTATGGCGACAGCCTCTTGCGGGGGCGCGGTCCACGGTCTTGTCGTTCTACATCATTGCTTTAATTGACCGGCAGGGGGTGCTTCATATGGTTTCGGATGGGAATGTCGAGGATGTTTTTCTTATTTTTAGACAGCGTATTGTGAGGGTGTCTTAATGGGTGACGGTCTGGAGTCGAGGCACGCTGGAGGGTCGAAATTTTCTGCACTCAGTGCACTTTACTCGGCGGAGAGGGCTGCGGAGCTGGGTGACCGGAAGATGTTTTTTGATGTCCTGAGGGTCATGCTAACCGTTGTTGCAGTCACAGGAATTTTGGGGGGATCCTGGGGAGGGGTGCTGCCTTGGTATCTGTACGCAATGATCGGTTTTTGCGTCCTAGGTCTTATTGCATACCTCACGCAGTTGCTCGCAATTGTCAAAGTGCGGAACGTATCTGTTGGCATTCTTGAAGAGCCTCTGGTTCGCGCGGCTTTACTTGAAGAAAATCGGGGGAATGTCGGATCGCGTGCAATACAGGGCGTGGCGAATATGGGTGCTGCGGCTGCAGAGAGGCGCAATGTCCTTTTATTCGCATTAATTCCGATCATGTATTTGATGGGGATTGTTGTCGCCTATGCGTTCGTGTTTGTGTGCCTGTTTAAATTGTGGGCCGTCGGTGGTGATGTGAGAGTTATTTGTCGATGCGTTTCGGTCATTATGGGGGTGGTTGCACTATATGTCCTATTGTGCATGTTTGTGGTGGTGGCGGCATTTGCGGATCTGAAAATGGGTAAGTTTTTTTCCTGGAGGCATTGAGCCTTTCTCACCAGGATTCATGTCAGGAACCGCTCCAGAGGATGATGATGAGGGCGGCGGCCATGCTCGTGGTGATGGCGGCGGGGTCGAGACTGACTCGTTGCAGGGCCCTGAAGTGCTTGAACATGGCGCCTGGAGTGAGCGGGGTCCTCTGGACTTGGGAAGAAGCTCTCCCCTAGTAGTCCGAAGAATCCCGCTCACTCCACCCAACGAGGTCGAACACGAGCTGAGAAGCCAGAAACACGCAGCCTGAGACCACCAAAAACCACGGTCCGAGAAACACCGAGCACTCCACACGGCAGTGGGAGGCGCTTCACGTACTGCGTGATCCAACGGCGCTTTCCCGAGTAGAGCCGGTTGCCGCAGACTTCGTCGTAGTAACGCAACCCGAGCGATGAATTGGCTACGGCCAGTATGAGATAAGCATGAGACTCCTCCTGGATGTCGGCCAGTGAAATCCAGTAGCAATTGCCGTTGACGACGGCTCCGCTGGTATCGAGGGCGAAGCGAGGACTTTCACTGATGTCCGGGAACACGATCTTGGGCTTTGCCCACAGTGCGGGACGCTGCGGCACCCAGATCTCATACCACTCGCGGCCACCTTCGATGACGTACTTTCTGCCGCGGAGCTGCCCCTCGTGACGGTGCAGGTAGGCCGAGGCTCCCGGCCAATCTTCAATATTGAGGGCTCTTCTTCTCTCGGAGGAGAGGTCGTAAGGATAGAGCACCTGCATGTCGAGCCGTTCTGAGATCCTCCATGGAGTGATGTTGCGCTGTGTGATCAAAGGCAGAAGCAAGGATGATTCGACAGCGGGGGCCCGGGTGCTCCAGTCCTCTCCGAGGAAGACGTTATCGGCGGTGGTCTTGATCCCGACTCGGATTTTCGCGATGTCGCCAAAGCGCTTCCACGACTTTTCGTCGACCGACTGCAGCCAGTGATCGGTGAGGGGATCTGAGAGCCTCCAGGGAGTCTTCGTGTCGGCGGGGACGCTCAGTGTCCCGACTCTCACCTCGTACGATTTGTTGTTGTGCGACGCGATGCATCTGCTTGTGGCCTCGAGAGCGTCGAACAGGGGACGGCCGCTAGAATTGAATGGAACCGGCGCTTCGTATGCGCTGACGAATCTCGGCGCACTGTTGATCGTTTCCGACTTGCTTGCGATGATAATGGCGGGAAGCACGGCGGCCTTGAATAGTTTCGTGTCGCCGAGGTCGTAGACTTCGAAGATCCTAAGATCTTCCTTCGTGAGCGTGCGCCGGATGTTCTGACCCGCAAGGGTCGTGAGGAACCGATTGGAGCAGAGCAGACCCATGACGCCGCGCTCCACGAGCAGTCGCGAGGCCGCGGTGACAAAAGGATGTGTAAGGTCGACACGGCCGGTGAGCGAAAATTCATTCGCAAGAAGCTGTGCTGTTCTCTGGCCGAGGTTCTGGGTTCTGACATACGGAGGATTGGTGATTATTACGTCTGCCGACCCGGTGGCCAGCCGCCGCTGCCGTACTAGGAAGTCGTCATGGATGATCTGCGCGCGTATGCCGGCATCTTGGAGCCTCCTGCTCGCAGAGTCTGCGGCTCCGGCATCGATTTCGTACCCGATGAGTTCGAGATCGCCCTGGTATCCTGCTGAGTGCGCCGCCCGTGCGATGGAGATCAGCAATTCTGCGTCACCGCATGCGGGATCGATGATGGTGAGTGATGGCTTATCGATCGGAGCGCGAGCGATCGTGTGCTTGGCGAGGAAATCTGCAAGAGCGCTCGGCGTGTAGTGTCGTCCGTGCCGCTTTGCGGATGATATGCCAGTAGCATGGTTCATTTTCGCGCGCTCCTTACGGATCGAGGTTCATCGACGGTGCACGGTTCGGCGCTCTCACTGAATTCTATCATTGATAGGTTGCTCTGAGGTTGTCCGAGTGAGTCCTCTGGATGCGACGTGACGTGCCCCGCTTTCGTGGAGCGTCACGGAGAGCACCCATGGTGTTCACAGAGCGTCTTGCCGCATGAAGTGTACCACGGGTCTTCGCCCGGACGAGTTCGCAGGCCTGCTCATTCGACTGCGTGATGAGGCGGTTCGGGACTGTCCCGCATGCCGGTCTTGGGATGCGATGAGGTCGCTGCGGATGATGCATGCCGACATGCCTCATAGTCTTTCGCAGGAGGTCATCGACGACTCGTCGGGCGCGTGCTGGCGCCGGTGGGGGGCGGGGTCGGGCCGGGTCGCCCGCGGCCGCGGGCG
>ERZ773054.772-NODE-772-length-22300-cov-5.069184_pt1 | contig 22300 bp, 14 predicted proteins | sample MGYA00580630_ERZ773054 | MGnify/ENA primary metagenome ERZ773054 (study PRJEB29015, sample SAMEA2737994) | human oral metagenome | biome: human oral; feature: human-associated habitat; material: dental | place: China | collected 2115 ... | reverse complement strand
CCTGCGCCTGCTCAGCAGAACCCGACCCCGGCTCCTACACCGACACCTGCCCCTCAGCAGCCGACGCCTACCCCTACGCCGGACCCCACCCCTACCCCTGAGGTACCGACTCCGAGCCCTGAGCAGAACCAAACTCCGGCTCCTAAGCCCACGCCTGAGCCCACTCCGACTCCGGATGCGACACCTACTCCTACACCGGATCCTACGCCGACCCCTGAGGTGCCGACTCCGACTCCGAGTCCCGAGCAGAATCAGACTCCGGCTCCTACGCCCACGCCTGAGCCCACTCCAACCCCGGAGCCGACACCCACACCTGACCCGACGCCTACGCCGGAGCCGACACCCACACCCGAGGTTCCCACACCTAGCCCGGAGACTCCCGCGCCAGAGCCGACTCAGGATCCTACCCCTACGCCTGAGGAGCCCACGCCGGAACCCACCCCGACCCCTGAGGTGCCGACTCCGACTCCGGATCCCACCCCAACACCTGACCCGACGCCTACGCCGGACCCGACACCCACTCCAGAGCCGGCACCGACGGATCCTGTGCCGACTCCGCCGGTGGATCCTACTCCGGTTCCGGACCCGACGGTTACTCCCGTGCCGACGCCTCCTGTCGTGGAGCCGACACCGGTTCCTGTCCCGGCACCAACCGCTGAGCCGGTCCCTGTTCCTGCACCCGCGCCTGCGCCGGAGCCGACTCCTGCGCCAGCACCCAGCCCCAGCCCCGCGCCTGTGCCTAACACTCCGACCGAGGACCCCCGCGGTGAACTGCTGCCGAACGGCGTTACCACCTTGGGGCGCATCGGGGCTAATAGCGGTTCCCAAGAGGCTATCCCCGGTGCGGCTGACTGGGTGGCCGGGTACCTGTCTCAGGGAGAGAACGGTGGCCTGCGGTTGACTCCGAGCGTGACTGGGACGGCTGATTCCCGGCCCACTGGTTCGACTCCTTCGAACCCTTCGCGTTCATCCAGCAGCGGCAGCACTTCGGCTGAGCCGTCAAGTCAGCAGCCCTCAAAGTCGAACTCGTCGAGCTCCAATAACCAGGCGGCTGTTGATAACAGCAATAACTCAGGCCCCTATGGTGCGATTCCGCTGGTCGTCTTTAGCCTGTTAGCTATCGCCATTATTGGTTTCGCTATCCGTCACTTCTACCGCGTACGGTAGACGGGTATTATACTCGCGTGAGCCTTCAAAAAAACGCGCGTACAATACGGGATTCTTCCCAACGGCAGGAACATCCTTTGCGGGATGCTACCGCTGCCGCCCTGGGGGAGTCCCGTATTTTGCGTGCTTTTTTGCCCATTATTGAGAACCATAATGCTGCTGTAAAAGACCATCAGCATCAACAGGGCGCTGAGGATCCTTTGCTGGTGGGCCCCGGTGACGATTGCGCGGTTTTCGCCGGTAGCCCCACCCCCACGGTGCTCACCACCGATACCCTGGTGGAGGGCGAAGATTTTCTGGACCCGTGGCCCGCCGGGCTATCTAGCGGAGGGTACGAGGTGGGGTATAAAGCGGCCACCCAGAACCTTGCAGATATTGCGGCTATGGGAGCAGAACCGGTAACCCTTGTTGTCTCATTGAGCATGCCTGCCCACACCACCTACGGGTGGGTGGAGGACTTCGCCCGGGGGATCACCGACAGTATCGTAGCCTGTGGGGCACATTCGTGTACTGTCAGCGGTGGCGATTTGGGAACCTCCAACGATATTACGGTGAGTATCACCGCGATGGGGAGGATACACCCGGATACTCCCACACCGGTGCTGCGTTCAGGCGCTCAAGCAGGAGACACCGTTGCTTTTGCTGGACAGGTGGGGTGGGCTGATGCCGGTTTACGGCTTCTGCTCCAATCCCACAACCCGTACCTTGCGGACATTATGGCCAAACAAACAACGGGTAAGCACCCGCGCTGCGATGACAAGGCGGTACAGCGCGCCCTAACAGCCCAGCTGCGGCCCACCTCGCCCGTACCCGCCGGTGTGCTCGCCGCACGGGCGGGGGCTACTGCCATGCTTGATGTTTCTGATGGACTTCTTAAAGATGCAGAGCGTATAGCATGTGCTTCTGCGGTAGATATTTCCTTATCAGCAGAGGCTATTGAGGCCCTGTCCAAGCCCCTGGTACCGCTGGCACAGGCAATCCTGCACGGGCAGCCGCGCAATGAGGACGCAGACAGTTATGTGAGCTTGGCACAGGAATGCGTACTTGGTGGGGGAGAAGACCACGGACTGCTGGCATGTTTCCCTTCCGGGGCACTATTACCGGAGGGGTTTGTGGCTCTGGGGTCGTGCCTGGTTCCCGAAGGGCAGCAGCCGCGGGTGCTGCTGGGCCAGCGACAGGCACAAGCACGCGGTTGGGAACATTATCAGCCCTTCTAGCGCGAGCGCATCTAAACGTGCCGAGGGAGGGCCTAAGCATGGCTGCGGGGCCGGGGCTTAGAATGGAGTGAGGTGCCTCAGCGTGTAAGGAGTGTTTGTGTTAGGTGATAACGCGCCTAAAACCGAGTTTACGTTCGGTATCGGTTGGGTAGACGCAGCGTGCGCACAAGCCCGGAAGTACCGTGACGGGTTGAATAGCCTGAATGCGTTCCCCGTACCGGATAAGGACACCGGGTCAAATCTGACCGTAACGCTCACCGCCCTCAAAGAAGCATTCGACGCAGAATATGAGGTGCTGCAGAAAGAACCCAAACCAGCGGATGCGGCGGCACTTAATCTGCGGATAGGCCAGTTATATGAGCGGGCTATTATGCAGGCTTACCGGTCAGCTAGGGGCAACTCGGGCACCCTGCTGTGTACCTGGGCTTTGGAAGCGGTACGGAGCTACTGGGGTTTACCGGGACACCTCACCGAGGATATGGACGAGTTGGAGGTAGTGCAGATTCCCGTGTTCTCGGCGTTACACCAACAGTATGAGGAAGCACCTGCCGCAGAGATACGTGAGAGCTCTTATCGTGAGGCGTTTGCTCTCAGCGCTGCGGCGCAACGGGTGCGTCAGAGCGTGCCCGATGCCTCGCTCATGCGCAGCACTATGGGGGCAGTAATGCTCGCAGTGGCGGACTATCGGTTCCACTACCGGCCCGGTAGTGAACTGCAGGATATGCTGAATCGCTCAGAGTACCGGCGCACTAGCGTGCTGCGGGCGTTGGAAGGAACCGCAGAGTATCCGCCCGCCCCGGAGCTGAAGGGGACGGTGGATGCGGGCGCCCTTGGGCTTTACCTGACGGTGGTGCACACGAACTCGCGGTGGCGTACCAGCAGGTTGGACGATGCCCAGATTGAGCGTATGCTGGTGCCGCCCGCTATGCCTTCACGTCACCTTCAGGAACGACGCGGAGATAGCACTGCTGCGAGCGCGCGAGTTCCCGAGTGGGAGCTGATGGGTACGGTGGATGCTGACCCTGTGGCGGTGGCGCAGATACGATCGGAACTTGAGCAGCTGGGCGATTCGCTATTGTTAACCCCGTTGGATGTTTCTGCGGGGATGTGGAGCCTGCATGTGCACGTGTTTTCGCTTGATGATGCTCGCGCAGCAATTGCCCGGCACGGTATGCTGCGTGAGGAGCGGGTGTCGTCTTTGCGTGAGGGGCCTGCTGATAGTGCGTGTGCCGCGGATTGAGCGGTGTGAGAATACGTGTGTTCGCGGTTCAGAGGCACGCCGCACCTGAATATATGTACTAATATGGTGTTATTTACCGTACAATTAATCTAATAATGCGCACGATGCCGGTATGATGCGGTGCGTGTCAGGTAAACGTGGGTGGGGAAGGCCCTGGCCTGCGGCCGGATGAGAGAGTGTGTGCAAGCTGAGGGGAGGGCAGGCGATGAACGCAGGGCACGGCACCGGCGAAGGTGCCTCCCCGGAACCTTCGACGTCTGCGCCTAGCCTGTTTGACGGGCTTGATTCGGGTGCGCTCTGGGGGGAGTTCGCCCGTAAACCTTCGCGCCCACGCAATGCTGCCGCTCAGCGTAAAGATACCCATGCTGACGGCGCAGCGGCCTCAACACGCGGGGACAAGTCGAATAAAAATGCGAGTCGGGGGAAGTCGTCTGTTCAGCAGGAGACCGAGACGCAACAGGAAGCCGCGCACCATACAAAGGGCACCCGTATGGGGAGTAAAACCACTCGCCCCCAACACGTCACAGAGCCAGACGCTAACCACCGTGCTGCGGGGGATGTACCTGAGGGTGTGCTCGCAGATGCCGAAGTAGCTCATAACCCGCTGTTGACCGTGCAGGATTTAGCCGCATACGCGCGCCATGAAACCACTTTAGCGACGCTCCAAGAAACCGTAGAACGCCGCCGCTCGCCACAGTATCAAGCGGCTCTTGCCTCACTCACAAAATCTTTAGGAGAAGCCGCTGGGGCAATGGATCCGGCGGAACTGTACGAACTGGTGGATATTGCTTTAGAGGCTCGCCCGCAACACGCTGAGAGGAACCCGGAGGCCCCCGCACCAGCAGCGAAGGCAGTAAAGACACGGGCGAGGCACAAGAATAATAAGCAGAAGAACGGGAAGAAGCCCGTAGCCGCCCGCCAATCCGGCAGTTCAGGTGCCCCCGATACCGCCGCTACCGCAAAACGTAAACCCGCCGCCAGTGAAGCGAAGGGGAAGACATCCGGGAATACGCCCGTTGGTACCCCGACCGCAGAGGCGCAGAAAACCATTAAGGGGAATAAAAATACAGAAAACGGGCAGGCGAAAAAACGTGCCCTCAACCGCTATAACACCGAGGACCGCATTGAGAACGCACCCTTAAAAAAGTACCTTCCTGACTCGGCCGTGCGGGCCGTAAAAACCCATTTGGGGCTGGGGACAGTGGGGGAACTGCTGGAGTATTTCCCCCGTAAATACTTACCGCGCGGTGAACTCAGCTCGTTTGCCGAGCTGGTCGAGGGGCAGGAAGTCACAATTATTGCTCGGGTGCTGAATGTGAGTACTCGTACCATGGCGGCACGCCGAGGGCGTATTACTGAGGTCACCATTACCGATACTCTCGCTGGCGGCGAGCCGGGCGGAGCCACAGGGCGTTATGCCGCCGTAAACGGACGGGCGCATCAGCCCAGCCGCCTGTCGTACGGGGGCACCAACCCGCGTGTGGCGGGGCTTGCCGCCAATGGTGCCTCATACTCGGGGTACGCGGATTCCTACGGGCAGTCTCAAAGTCTTTTTGGTGTTCCTGCGGGTTCCTCACCCGTAGGGTCAACGATGAAACTCTCATTCTTTAATGCATGGACCGCCGCACGTGATATCCACGAAGGCGACCACGTGATGTTCTCGGGTAAAGTCGGTACCTATCGTGGTGAATACACCCTCACAAACCCGCACTATGCGGTGCTTTCCGAGAGTGATGAGGCGGTGGATGCAGCCCAAGAGAAAGCGGGCGCCCCTATTCCCGTGTACCGTGCCCCGGCGAAGCTGCCTACCGACCGGATTGCTTCCTACATTACCCAGCTCTTAGAAGCTGTGCCGTTGAAAGAACTGGAAGATCCCGTACCGTTCAAACTACGGCGTGCCCGTAAAATTCCTTCGCTGGAGTGGACCTACCGTGCTTTGCACACACCGGATAGTGAAGCCACCCAGTACGCAGCACAGCAGCAGATGCGTTACCGTGAGGCGTTCGTACTTCAGGTTGCGTTGGCCAGGCTGCAGGCTGCCCGTGCTGCTCACAGCACTGTTGCCCGTGCTGCTGTACCGGGCGGGCTGGCGGATCGCCTGCTGGAGGTTCTTCCCTATCAGCTCACCGCCGGACAGCAGGCTGTGGGGGAGCAGATCGCCGCTGATCTTGGCGGTTCTTCTCCAATGAACCGCCTATTACAGGGTGATGTTGGTTCCGGTAAAACCGTGGTGGCCCTGCGTGCCATGCTTCAGGTAGCCGATACCGGTGGACAATCTGCCATGCTGGCCCCTACCGAGGTGCTGGCTGAACAGCATCTGCGGTCTGTACTTGATGTTTTAGGGGCTATGGCTGATACCGGAACAATCCCCGGCATTGATACCCCCGATACGGTCACGGATCACACCGGTGACGGGCCGCAGGTTCGGGTACGGCTTTTAACGGCCTCCATGTCTGCTAAACGTAAAAAAGAGGTACTGGCCGAACTCGCAGACGGTACCGCCCAGATTGTGATTGGTACGCATGCGCTGCTTTCTGAAGGAGTCGAGTTCAACGATCTAGGTTTAGTGGTGGTGGATGAGCAGCACCGTTTCGGTGTGGAACAGCGTGATGGTCTGCGCGGTCCCCACGGGGAATTGCCGCATCGGCTGGTGATGACAGCCACCCCCATACCGCGTACCGTGGCGATGACCGTTTTTGGTGATTTGGACGTGTCGGTATTGGACCAGCTGCCTGCCGGGCGGCAGAAGATTTCTACGCATGTGGTTCCCCTCGCCGAAAAACCGGGGTGGGCTTCCCGCCTGTGGAGCCGAGCCCGGGAGGAGATTGACGCTGGACACCAGGTGTATGTGGTGGTGCCCAAAATCGGTGATGACGGTGATGACACCGAAGAAGGGGTGCAGCTATTCGGCGATGGCGGGCGTGAAGGAGCTAAAAGCTCGGATGGAAAGATCAGGCTGACATCGGTCACAGCCATGAACGCTTACCTGCAAGATGTCCCGGCGCTTTCGGGAGTGCGCATCGGTACCCTGCACGGGCGGATGGACGCTGCCGAGAAAACCCGCGTGATGACTGCATTTGAGCGGGCAGAGATTGACCTTCTTATTAGCACCACCGTCATTGAGGTGGGCGTGAACGTGCCAAATGCTACGCTCATGATTATTATGGATGCCGACCGCTTTGGTATTTCGGGGCTGCATCAGCTGCGCGGCCGTGTGGGGCGCGGCGGGGCGGCAGGCACCTGCCTGCTGGTGACCCGTCAGGAAGCAGACGGTATTTCTCGTGAACGCCTTGACGCGGTGGCGGGCACTACGGACGGTTTTGAACTGTCCTGCATCGACCTGCAGCAGCGGCGTGAAGGCGATATTCTGGGGGCCGCACAGTCGGGACGTAAAAGCACATTAAAATTCCTGCGTGCGCTTACAGATGCGAAAATTATTGAGCGCGCCCGTGAAGATGCACGGGGTATTGTGGCAGATGATCCGACGCTGGCAAAGCACCCGAATCTGGCGCGTACTATTGACCGCGCCTTGGACGCTGACCGCGAGGCGTTTTTAGGCAGGGGATAGATGCATCTGCCGCACCGGTGAGGGAAGGGACCGAAGAGAAGATGAGCCGCATTATTGCGGGGGCTGCGGGCGGCTTACGCCTTGCCTCTGTGCCGGGTGATACTACTCGCCCGACGACCGACAGGGTGAAAGAGTCACTATTTTCTAAGCTGGAAAGCTACGGGGTGCTTGAGGGTGCGCGTGTGCTTGATGTGTATGGCGGCTCGGGGGCGCTAGGCTGTGAAGCCGCGTCGCGGGGTGCCGCCTCTGTTGAGATTGTCGATAAGTACCCGAAGGCGGTGCGAACCATACAGCGCAACGTGGATGCGGTGGTGCGGGCGTGCTCTGTGAGTGGGCTGAACCCGCAGGTGAAGGTGCGGCATTCAAGCGCGCGCACCTACCTGTCGGGGACTTTAGACGTGTGGGATATTGTGTTCGTGGATCCTCCGTATGCGCTGCCGAATGAGCAGGTGGTGGAGGATCTGCAGCAGATCGCCCCTCACCTCGCCGAGGGCGCCATTGTGGTGGTGGAGCGTTCCGCACGTGATAGTGAGCCGGTATGGCCCAAGAGCGTGCGCCGGTTTGCAGCCAAAAATCACGGGGAGACGGCAGTGTATTATCTTGAACCAGATGCCGCAGAGCTGAGTGCAGAGCCTGTGCTGGGTATAGCTGAGAAGGAGAACTAGATGCTGGTGATTTGCCCCGGGTCATTTGATCCTGTTCATAATGGGCACCTTGAGATTATTGCGCGTGCCGCTTCGCTTTTCGATGAGGTAGTGGTGGGTGTTGCCCATAACCATTCGAAGAAGTACCTTTTTAGCCTTCAGGAACGCGTACAGCTGGTCACGGATTCTTTAGCGGAACTTGGTATTGAAGGGGTGGGCGTTGAGATTATCCCAACCGGGGTGCTCTTGGCGGAGTACGCGGCTCAACGTGGCGCCAGCGCCTTAGTGAAGGGTCTGCGCTCGGGTACCGATTATGGGTATGAGGCCCCGATGGCGAGTATGAACCGGCATTTATCGAAGGTAGAGACCGTTTTCTTGGCGGGAGAAGACCGCTATGGTGGGGTATCATCCACGATTATTCGTGAGGTTGCCTCGTTAGGTGGGGATGTGCGCCCGTTTGTTCCGCAGGTAGTAGCCCACGCTCTTACACAGCGGCATTAATATACCTGTGGTAGGGGGCCCGCAAGGGGCATAATGATAGCGATCCGGGTCGGACTCGCTCTATTGAGGTGCGGCTTGCAGAGCGGCTCAAACGCCTAGACACGCCCGGGATCGTATGGTTAAGGTCTCATAAACAGTGTGTTATCTTGCATTGTGCTTGCGCACGCTATAGACTGAGATTTTGGTTTATACATTTCATAAGGAGATACGTCATTTCACGTAAAGACTCGTCTGAGCTGGTGCTCTCGGTGACTAACCTGATGCATCGCCCGGGCACTTCGGAAACATTTGCCGAGGTTGTTCCCGCACCGGCTGATTTAGGAAATGCGCTTATTGGCGTTCCTGAGGGTACCGATATTGATATGAACGTTCGGTTAGAGTCTGTGGTAGATGGTATTCTAGTTACCGGCGACGCCGTTGTGGATGTACACGGCGAGTGTAGCCTGTGTCTGGATCCGATTGATTATGAAATGTCGGCCGACATTCAAGAGCTTTTCGTGTTCGAGAAGGCCCCTGAGGGCGGCCCCGAAGACGAAGTGGATGAGCAGTACGCCGTTGAGGGAGAAACGCTTGACCTCGAACCGGCACTGCGGGACGCAGTGATCCTTCAGCTGCCGTTCCAGCCCGTATGCAGGGAAACATGCCAGGGTCTGTGCTCCGAGTGCGGAGCGCGCCTGGAGGAGAACCCAGGGCATCATCACGAGGCGTTAGACCCGCGCTGGTCGGCCCTGCAGGGGCTGCTTGGCACGGGTACCGAAAACTAAATTGTTATTACTAGAGATTGTGAGATAGCTGTGGCTGTTCCCAAGCGCAAAATGTCCCGCGCTAACACCCGCGCACGCCGTTCCCAGTGGAAGGCCTCTGTGCCCCCGCTGGTGAAGACCATCGAGAACGGTCGTGTGACCTACAGCCTGCCGCACCGGGCTAAGGTTGTCACCGATGCTGCGGGTAACGCCCTGTTCCTGGAGTACAAGGGCCGCAAGGTCGCCGACGCATAAATTACAGTTGGCTGCCAATGAATAACGTTCCTAGTGCATCTGACGCTAGGGAGTTGCAGAAACGTCTCGGCGTCACTATTGACGCCGAGACGTTTCTGCGCTCCCTAACGCACCGTTCCTATGCTTTTGAGAATCCCGGAGTCGCCCATAATGAGCGCCTGGAATTTCTGGGAGATTCGGTGCTTTCGCTCGCTATCGCGGAGGAGGTGTTTCGCCGCTACCCGGATATGCCGGAAGGGGAGCTGGTGAAACGGCATCACGTGGTGGTGTCTACCGTGGCGTTGGCAAAAGTTGCCCGTGAGCTGAGGCTGGGGCCGCATATCCGTTTGGGCAAGGGGGAGCGGCTGACCGGCGGTGCCGATAAAGACTCAATCCTTGCCGATACGATGGAAGCTATTTTCGGTGCAACCTACATGGCCCTTGGCAGGGAAGCCGCCCGGGAGCTTGTGCTGCGCTTAATTGCGCCGCTATTGGATGATGAGGCCGTGCTGAATTCCGGGCGTGACTGGAAGACCGATCTGCAGGAGCTGGTGGCTTCCAGGGCCTGGGGCGAGGTCCGGTATGAGGTGAGCGGTGAAGGGCCAGACCACGCACGCCACTACACGGCCAAAGCCGTGGTTGCCGGGCAAGTTGCCGGAACCGGTGAAGGCACCAGCAAGAAAGAAGCGGAACGCCTGGCGGCCGAGGCAGCCTACCGGGTGCTGCTGTGACCCTGGGCTGACGGTGCCTGTTTGCGGTTCAGATGAGGCAGTAAGGAGGGCACAGTGCCTGAACTTCCCGAGGTTGAGACTGTCCGTGAGGGTGTTCAGACCCACGCCGCGGGCCGGGTTATTGAGCGTGTGCGTGTTCTGGATGCACGTTCTACTCGCCGCCATGTACCGGGCACAGCAGATTTTGCCGCCCGCCTGGAAGGAACCCGCATTCACGGGGTATATCGGCGCGGCAAATACATGTGGCTCACGCTCGCAGCCACCGGCAGGGGCGGATGCGCCTCCGGTGAGCTGCTGCCGTATGCGCTGGTCATACACCTGGGAATGAGCGGGCAGCTGCTGGTAAAAACCCCAGATTTTGCACCCGAGAAGCACCTCAAAATCGTCCTTGAACTTGAACCTGCCGATGGCGAGAGTACCGGTAAAACTACCGAATTACGGTTTGTTGATCAGCGTATCTTTGGTGGCATGTTCCTCTCGGATGTAGTGTCTGACATTCCTGCGGGTGCTTCGCTCGCTGGGGCGGATGAAATACCGGAAGAGTTTTTGGTGCCGCAGGCCGTACAGCATATTGGGCGTGACCCTGTAGACCCGTATTTTGATCTGTCACTGATACGGGCGAAGATGCTCCGCACCGCCAGCGGCATTAAACGCCTGCTGCTAGACCAGTCCGTGGTATCCGGTATCGGGAATATTTATGCAGATGAGGCGCTGTGGCGGGCCAGGATTCACTACGCCAAACCATCCCGCACGCTTAGCGCCGCACAGACCCGGGAACTATTTGCCGCCGTGCAGCAGGTACTTACTGAAGCGCTCCGCGCTGGCGGCACCAGCTTCGACGCCCTGTATGTGAACGTCAACGGGCAGTCCGGCTATTTTGATCGGTCGCTGAACACCTACGGGCGCGCCGGTGAGCCGTGCCGCCGCTGCCTGGATGAGGGACGCACCAGCATTATCGTGCGTGAACCGTTTATGAACCGCTCCTCATACCGGTGCCCCCACTGTCAACGTACCCCGCGCGGGCTTGACCGGAGGTAATGAACCTTTACGGCCGAGAGTACTTATCCCCATAAAACAAGCGTAGCCGCTCATATCCTTCTTCAATTGATACGGCCGGTTCCCACCCCAGCAGTTCACGGGTGTTTCGCTGATCAAACCAGTGCGCCGTTGACAGCTGCTCCGCCAGGAACCCCGTCATGGGAGGCTCATCACCGGCGGTCACCGAATGAGGCAGTAAAGCCCACACCTTCTCAATCAGGCGCCCGGCCACCACAGCCACCGGTGCCGGTACCGAAAAACGCGGTGCGGGAACGCCCACAGCAGTGCAGAAGCCGCTCATGAGCTCGGCAACTGTGCGCGGCTGCCCATTGGTGACCACTACAGCCTGCCCGGCAAGCGCCTCCAACCGTTCGTAACCGTGCACCACTGCGTCGGCGGCGTTATCAATGTACAGGGTGTCGATCAGCCCTGTCCCACCGGATAGAAGCGGCAGCCGCCCCGCACGGGCCCTCTCCAGGATGCGTTCCACCAGCTGCGTGTCTCCCGGGCCCCAGATCAGGTGTGGGCGCAGGGCACCGGTGCACAGATGCTCCCCGGTGGATAGCGCCGTACCGTTCATCTGCAGCACCGCTTTCTCCGCCACCGCCTTTGACCTGGCATAGTTGCCGCGCGCGTGTTCGGGGGAGGCATCCCCGTTCCCTGCACCAACAAGCGCCGCTCCGGCGTGCGCTACCGACGGGGAGGAAATATACAGAAATTTGGGGATTGCATGCTCAACCGCAGCATCCAGCAGACTCTTGGTGCCCTCAATATTCACCCGTTCATAGTCGCGCCAGTCACCGGAGACCGATACTTTCGCGGCTGCGTGCACAATACCGTTCACACCTGTCAGCGCCTGCTCAATGGCTTGCCGGTTGGTGAGGGAACCCCGCACCTGCTCGAACCTGGGACGAATAGTATCCGGCAGCAGGGCGGCTATTCCCGAATCTGAGCGTTGAAACACCCGCACAGTGTACCCGGCACGCAATAGGGCCAGCGCAGACTCGCGGCCCAGCATGCCGCTGGCACCGGTCAGCAGCACACGTTCTGCGTTGCTTGGGGCAAAATCTGATTCTTCAACGGGCCGTAGCGAACGGGGAGATGGGTCGGTGTAGCGTGCCGCCAGGGGAGCGGGGTTAGTCATCATCGCCTCCGAAAGATTATGTATCACTATGTGGTGTATTTGTGGTGTGTACGCAGGGCACAGGCACCGGATAGTAGAAGGTTTGAAAGGGGGTATGTAGGCACCGGGGTGTAGTGCATAAAATACGCTTATGCTCCAGCAAGTACCTTCTGAGCCCACGCGCTCAAGGCGGTTCGGTCAATTTTAGAGTTGTGCCGAATATCCGTGGGGTGCTCACGTACTACCAGCACAGCCGCCAGCTCAATACCCGTATCTTCCTTCACCCGTTCCCGCACTGCACGGCTCAGGGCAAGGGGCGCCTGCCCCTGCTTGAGCGCACGGTCGGTGGCCTCAATCACCAGTACCGCGGCGGCGGCACCGTCCGGGCCCACCGCCACCAGCGCGGCGCGGCGCACCTCATCTAGAGTTTCTGCGGACTGCTCAGCAGCCACCGGGGTGAGCACACCCTGAGCGGTGAGAAGCACATGCGCCAGCCGCCCCTCAACCCACAGACGGCCGGAAGCGTCCAGATGCCCAACATCCCCGGTGTGGTGCCAGCCGGGGGTAGAGATTGACTCTTCTTCAGTAACCCACAGGGTATCGTAGCGGTCTTTCACATGCGGCGCCGAGACAAGAATTTCACCGGTGACACCGGGCTTGCGGGTGGTCTCAGCCGCGGGAGTCCCGTCGTCCTGCAACGCGGCGATTGCTACTGCCGCACCGTACACGGGGTAGCCCACACATACCCCGTCTTTGGCGAACGGGTCGAGGACATCACCCTGAGAGTTCGGGGCACCCTCAGAAATCGCCTGCTGAATCATCTCAAACGAAACATCGGTTACGGGCAGCCCCTCAGTCATCCCATACGGGGTGTGCAGGGAGGCGTTAGGCACCAGCTGGGAGAGCGCCTGCAGCAGAGGAACGGGAATCGGCGCCCCTGCTGAGAGCACAGTGGTGACCTTCGCCAGGGCGGAACGCTGCGGCTCGGTCAGCTCCTTCGCGGTAGCCACCACGTTCACCAGTGCCGCCGGTGAGGCGAACACCGTGGAGGCGTCAATGGCTTCAGCTGCTGAGGCCAACGCGGTCGCGGTCAAGGTTTTCGGCTTGGTCACATCCATTTTGGGGGTCACGCTGGTGGCCCCCAGGGCCGGGCCAAGAAGCGCGAACGGGGCGAAACCCGCCACCAGGGCTGACCCTTCCTCGAAACCGTACGTATGAGCGATCGCATCACGCATCCCTGCCAGCTGCCGCTGCGTGTACACCACGCCCTTGGCTGGGCCAGTCGAACCGGAGGTGTAGAGCACCGCCGCATCCGCATCCGGGGCGGGGGCAGGGAACTCTATGGTGCCGGTCTGATTCTTCTGCGCCACTGCGAATACAGAGCCGCTCACACCAAGCAGACGTTCCTGGAAAGCATTTAACGGCTCGACTGAGATACGCTGACCCGGCCACAGCAGCGAGCGGGCAGCGGCGAGCGCAGCAGGAATACCCACAATGAACTGCGGGTTAGCGCCCTTGAGCGCACGGGTGAGGCCCTTCAAACCCAGCCCGGTGTCAGCCACCACAATGACCGCACCCAGTTTCAAACAGGCGTAGATAAGGGTGGTGAGGCGGGACCCGGGCGGAACCATGAGGTTCACGCGATCACCGGGGCGCACCCCCAGCTCGTGAAGCTGAGCAGCTGCAGCATCTACCCTGTCAGCCAGCTGCTCCCAGGTGAGCTGAACCGCCACCTGGGTGCCGTCGCCTTTGGTGTCCATATCGACCACAGCCAGGGAAGTGTCGTGAGCGCGTTCGGTGAGTGCCGCTAGTATGGGCCGGAATCCGGCGTTTTGGGCGGTATCGCCACGGTGGAGATGGTCAAGTTCTTGCCGGGCTTTGCGGTGCGCCGCCTCAGCGTTAACCGGCTCCTGGAGGGTACCCTCGGCGAGCACCCCGAAGTTCTGCCCCAGCCAGCTGAAGATGGGGGTGGCAATATCGTAATCTTCCGCCAGAAGATGTGAGGCCTTCTCGTAGCGGTGTACTTTTGCCTGCGGCATGCGGCGCATCAGGTCAAAAAGGTAGCGGCGCTGAAATACGGGGTCTTTAGTGCCCCACTGGAAGAACGCGGGGACCTTCAGCTCACGAATACCTTCGGCGATACGCACCATATGTTTGTAGGATGGAATGTCGGCACCTGTGGGGATATCACCCACGAAGTTGCGGATACCCTCACGCCATGCCGGGTGCGCGTAGGGGGCGCGGTAGGTGCGCCGGATACCTTCGTCAAGCTTATACGGATACAGGGCACGCGGCTGGTGCACGGTGGGGCCAGCCAACGCGGCTTCAGCAGCGCCCGGGGTGCCTGGATCCGGCAGGCGTCCCCGGTTTTGTGCCAGCCCCAGGGTCACGTCAAGGAACGCGGTGGAGTCTTTTGTGCCCAGCTCATGAACGCTCAGGGCGAGCCGCAGCGGCGCAGGTATACGTTCAATACCGTCGTGGTAAACAGCGGTGTTTGTGAGCATCACCCCTGAGAGGATGCTCTTGTGTTCAAGGGCCCAGCCTAAAGACACCAGCCCGCCCCAGTCATGCGCCAGGATTACTAGCGGCTGTTTGGTCTCATCCAGCCCGGTTTCGCGCGTAAAATCACCCAAATCCGCGATACGGTCTTCAAGGGAACGCCTCTCACCCTCCAAATCGAGGTGGGTGCGTTCGGAGTAACCCATATCGATCTGATCTACCGCCACCACGCGCCACGGGTTTTCGGTGTTCACCCCGGCGTCAAGCACGGTGCGCCACAGGTACGACCAGGTGGGGTTTCCATGCACGCACAGCACCGTACCGATCGGTTCAAGCCCCTGCTGCTGAAGCACCGGCAGGTTGTCCAGGTAGTGCCAGCGGCGTGCCTGCGCCTGGTTGGCGCGGGCCTCAATGGGGGCGGTGGTGGGCACCTCAAGCCTGTGCGAGTAGCGGGGGTCAACGCCCGTCCACTCTTGAGGGTTGTACGTTGGCTGGGTTTTGGGGAAGTTCAGGTGGCGCATAGAACCGTGTCCTTGCTCTCTTTACGCTGTATAACCGGTGATTTTGCTATGTGGGTGGGTTGCGGTGGTGTGTGTCGGGGAGCCTCACTGCCGAGGCTCCCCGCGGTACATCATATGGTTACCAGGTGATTTCCATGAGCGCTGTGTTAAGCCCCGAACCCACACCCATGCACAGGATCCGGTCACCCTTAGCGTAGGTGGGTGCATACTCGGCCAGGGTCATCGGCAACGCCGCCGCCGCCACATTACCCCAGCGGGGAAAAGTCAACGGAATACGTTCCCGCTCAATACCGACCGCCTCAATAATGGCGTTCGTGTGGGCGTTTGAAATCTGGTGGGTCACATAGGAGGTCATGCTGCCCCAGTCCCAGCCGTCCTGATGCGCCTGCTCCCACGCCTGCGCCACCAGTTCCAAGCCGTGCTCCAGCAGCCCGGCAGCATCGGTGTTCATTCCCTGGTCGGCTTCGCCGCCGATGCACAAATCGCGGTGTTCCGTACCTGCCCGCGACACGGAGCCCACAATACGGTGCCCGTTGGGGTGCTCATCCGCCCGGCCTATTACGGCTGCTGCCGCACCCGAGCCGAGGGTGAGGGTGGCGAACTGCGCGAGCACATCATCGCGGGAAGTATTGGGCTGGTTTAGGATGCGCAAGGCGGTACGGTGCCAGGGGGAAGGGTCCTCACCGGCCACAACCAGGGCGTACTCGATAGCGCCCGAGTCGATCATGGTTGCTGCCACCGTCATGGCGTTCACAAACCCCAGGCAGGCGTTTGTGATATCGAAGTTCAAAGCGTGCCGCGGCAGGTTAAGGCGGTCGTGAACACCCACCGAGACAGCGGGTTCAAAATTATCGCGCGTCACCGAGGCGTTAATCATTAAACCGATACGGTTCCTGTCAATACCGGCGGAGGAGATCGCCTTCTCAGCGGCGGCAACCGCGCCGTCCTCAAAGGTCTGCCCCTGCGCCCAGCCGCGCCGTTCACTAATGCCGGCCAGCCGCTCCAGCAGGCCCTTGGGCATGCGCAACCGCTTGTAGGTGTCTGCCAGCTGCTCATCAAAGTAGTCGCTCGAAACCACCAAGGGCGGTAGCTCGTTCTCAATCGAAAGTAGCGCCGCGTTGCGGTGGCGGATATCGGAGTTCGCCTCTGATCCGGGCGAAGCAGCGTTTTGTGCAGACATAATGCCTTCGTATGTTTTGGACAGTACTATTTCGTTCACGAAAGAAGGGGAGCTTGCGCGCTCCCCGCCTCAGTGTTGGTTACTTAAAATTTACCCTACCAAGGCCCGTATCAGTTATTAGGGCGGGCATATAAAACCCGTCAGCAAGAGTATTAAGCACCACCCGTTCACTGCGGGCGTAGGCCTGTAACCCTACGCCCCAAGTATAGCCGCCGGGCCCGCCAAATCCTGATACGTTAACCTTATAGGTAGCTGAAAATCACGGCTGGGCCGAAAACCACTACCGGAAGGATACTCCCCGTGCACCTGCATTCGCTCACCCTGCGCGGTTTCAAATCCTTCGCCTCCGCCACCACGTTCGAGTTCACCCCGGGCATTAACGCGGTGGTGGGGCCGAACGGTTCAGGTAAATCAAATATTGTGGATGCGCTCGCCTGGGTCATGGGAGAACAAGGCGCTAAAAGCCTGCGCGGCGGGTCCATGCAGGACGTTATTTTCGCTGGGGCCGGGGCTGAACAGGGCGGTAAATCAGCACTGGGGCGGGCAAAGGTGAGCCTGCACATCGACAACTCAGACGGGGCGCTGACAATCCCCTCAGCAGAGGTCGAAATTTCCCGCACCATGTTCCGCGCCGGCGGCAGTGAATACGAGATTAATGGTTCCCCGGCCCGGCTGTCCGATGTGCAAGACCTGCTGTCTGAGGCGGGCCTGGGGCCTGAGATGCACGTGCTGATCGGCCAAGGGCAGCTAGATAAGATTCTGCACGCCTCCGCCGCCGAACGCCGCGAGGTGATCGAAGAAGCCGCCGGAATCCTCAAATACCGCCGCCGTCAAGATAAAACAGCACGTAAACTTGAGGCGATGAGCGCGAACCTCACCCGGCTCAACGACCTAGCAGCCGAGCTGCAGAGCCAGCTTAAACCGCTGGGGGAGCAGGCCGAATCTGCCGCGGCAGCACGCGAACTGCAGGCGCGTATCCGTGAGCTCAACGCGTTGCTGATTGCCCGCCAAGCCCACGCCCTTGATGGCTTATTAGACGCTGAGCGTGAGCGGGGCGCCGCAGCCGCCGAACACGCCGAGCAGCTGCAGCAGCAGTGGTCACAAGCCCACGCCGACGGCCTGGAACATGATACGCACCTTGAATCTTTACGCGCCACCCAGGCGGCTCACGCCGAGCAGCTTTCGCACCTGAACCAGCTGCTCACCCGCACGCACGCCACCGCCTCCGTGGCTGCCGAACGCGCAAAAACCGGGCAGCAAAACGCAGATATGACCGGTTACGACGCCGAAGTCAACAGGACAGCAGAGCGCATGGAGGCCGACGAGCAGGCGCTGACCCAAAGCACCGCAGCCCTCGAACAAGCCCGCGAAGCACTTCAACAGGCTGCCGAGGTTGCCGAGTCGGCGCGCGCCCAGGTGCAGAGTATCGAGCGGAAGCTCACCGCCCACGCCGCCGCAGCCCAGCAGGAGCGCCAGCGCCGTGCCGAACTCACCGAAGCCGCCGCCGTGGCACGCGCCGGGTACGAGCGGGCCAACGATGAGGAAACGAACCGCAGGGCAGAGGTGGAACAGCTCACCGCAGAAGCAGCCGGAATCGCTGGTCAACGCGCCGAAGCTGAGGCCGCCCACACCGCCGCCGAGGCCGAACATGACGCCCACGAGCAGCGTCTTACGAAGATCCGTCAAGAGCGCATGAACGCAGAAGAAAAACGCGACGCCGCCCGGGAAGAAGCCACCCGCACCGCCCAAGAAGCAGCAGGTGCCCGCGAGCGCGCCGCTACCCTGCGTGAAGCTCTCGGCACCCACCTGAACCAGGAGGAACCACAGGGGGCGTCAAGCCCCGCAGCCGAGAACCTGCTGCGTGTTCTGGATGTCATCACCATCGAACCAGGCTGGGAAAAAGCCGCCGCCTCCGCCCTGGCGCAGCTGGCAACCGCCGCACTGAACGCACCCAGAACAGCCAGCATCTCACGCATCCTCCCCGCGGGCTCACCAAACAGTGCTCCTGAAAAGCACCCCGAACCCGTGATGCCGCCAACCGTAAAAGCCCATGCTGCACACAACATCATCACCATACGCGCCGAAGACCCAGCCGGTACCGGCCCCAAACCGCTGCGGAAAGCAGAAACCCAGGCCCTGAAAGCGGCACTCGACGAACAGCTTGCGGGAGTCTACTGTGCTCCCACCGCACACCACGCCCGCGCAGCACTTAAAGCGGGGGCCCGCCTAGCAATAGATACGCACGGTATCGTGTACTCGCGCCACGCTGAGCTGCACCCCGATGCGGGAGCCAGCGCCCTCGAACTGGCCACCGCCGCCCGCACAGCGCAAGAGCACGCCGAGGCTACCGCCCGTCTAGCCCAGCACGCCACCCAGAAACTCGCAGCCGCAGAGAAAAAGCTCGCCGAAACACTCACCACTGAACGGGATACCGCCAAAACCCTGGGGCAGGCGCGTGCCGCACTGAGCGCCGCCCAAACCGCGCAAGAACGCATTACTGTTCGTGGTGAAAGCATGGATGCGGAACTGCGCCGCGCCCAAGAACGACTCGAAACCGCCCGCACAGCAGCACGTCTAGCGAACGAAACCTACGCCCATGCCCGAGCCGAACTTGACGCCCACGAAACCGCGCAGCAGCACCCCGCAGAGGCGGCGCAAACGCACCCGCCCACCACACAACAGGCCCTAGAGGCCGAGCTGGCTGCTGCGCGTGATGCCCACACGCAAGCAGAAAAAACCCGCCAAGAAGCCCACTCCGTTATGGTGCGCATCGAAGCGGAACACGCAGCAGCACAAACAGCCCTCACCCGCGCTCAAGACCTGCACCAGCGCGCCATCAGCACCCGGAAGAACGCTCACGCTGCGGCTGCTCACACCCAGCGCGTGGCACAGCGCGCCCAGGGCACACACGCCCGTGCCCTCGCCCTCGCCCACGCTCTTGAACACGAAATAGCAAAGCTGCGCCAACATATTGCCGACACCACCGGCGAAATCGAAAAAATAACGGCCCAGCGCACCAAAAACCGTGCCGAACAGCAAGAGCTTGAAACCGCCCGTGCCGCAGCCCTCACCCTCGCCGCCCGAAGCGAAACCGACATTGCGCGCATCGAAACCCGCCGCGAGAACCTGTCCGAACGAGCCCAGCTGCTCACCAGCCTCACCCTTGATGAGATCACCGCCGCCCACCCGCAGGCTGCGGCAGGGGACGAAGAAGTCAGCGAAGAAACCCTCAAAGAGCGCCTCACCGCCACCGAAGCCGAGCTCCGCCGACTAGGCAGCGTCAACCCGTTAGCACTGGAAGAATATGAGGCGCTCACCGAGCGGCACAGCTACCTCCGTGAACAGATCGCAGACCTCAAAAAGTCCCGTGCCGATCTGAACACTGTTATGGACGAAGTCACCAGCCGCATCACCGAAGTGTTCACCGCCGCGCTCGCCGACATTAACGAGCATTATGAACATATTTTCGCCACGCTTTTCCCGGGCGGTCAGGGGCGGCTAGAACTCACAGACCCCGAAGACACCCTCAACTCGGGTATCGAGATTTTTGCGCGGCCCGCTGGCAAAAAAGTTAAACGTCTCTCGCTCCTCTCAGGCGGTGAACGGTCGTTAGCGTCCCTGGCTCTGCTCATTGCTATTTTCATGGCCCGCCCCAGCCCCTTCTACGCCCTTGACGAGGTGGAAGCAGCCCTTGACGACCGCAACCTGGGGCGTCTGCTTGAGGTGATTGAGCAGCTGGGGCAGCGCTCGCAGCTGATTCTGATCACGCACCAGAAACGCACAATGCAGGTGGCACAAACCCTGTACGGGGTGTCGATGCGTGAGGGGGTTTCAACCGTTATTTCGCAGAGCGTGGAGGAGCTGCGTGAGCTTCTCTAACGTTTTCTGCGCACAAAACATGTGGGTTTAAGAATACTTTTAAGCCCACATGTTTTGTTTACTTCCCGGTATAGTTCTCATCCGCCAGTTCGCGGGGCCAGCGCGGGGTGCGGAACGGCAGCCAGGTGAGCGAAGCCGCCAGGAGCAAACCTCCGCAGAGCATGAACGCGGGCGTAAACCCCCACGTATCGGCGACAGCACCGGCGAGAAGCGGACCCAGAATCATGCCGAAGTCACTGTGCATTTGGAAGGTCGCAAGCACGGGCGCACCGTCGCGTTTACCGCCGATCACATCGGCAACAGAAGCCTGCAGTGAGGGCGTGATCAGTGCAGCACCGGCCCCCATGCCCACGATGAGGGTGATGAGCATCCAGGGCGCCGAAGAAATACCAATGGTTGAAATGGCGGTTCCGGCGATCAGCAAACCGATAAAAATCATGATGCGCCGCCCCAGGCTGTCTGATAGACGCCCTGAAACGGTTTGGGTGAGAGCATTTGCTAACGAACCGACTGCCATCACCGTAGAGGCAAGGACGGTTCCCTCCGATGCCTTAGACGCATCGCCGCCCGTCGCTAAATATGCCGCGAGCAGCGGAATCAGGGAGGACTGTATGCCTAAAACCGCCCAGCCAATTGTGAAGTTCGTGAAAAGCGCTGAGCGGTAGTTCGTAAATTTGAGTGCCTGTCGAACGGTCATAACGGCTGGTGTGGGGGTTTTCTGCTGAGACGGCTCCTGACCCGATGCGGAATTCCGGCCTGAGGCTGGTGCATCGGCTGCAGGAGCACCGGCCGTACCGGGCTTGTCGGCATCAGGTGAAGCGCTGGGGGCAACATCATGCTGGGTGGGAAGACTGTACGCTTCACGTTCGGCATCGATCTGATCTGCCGGGGGCAGCATAAACCACACGATAGCCCCAGCCACCAGCAGAGAGCAGCCGTAGAGGGCGAACGGCAGGCGCATCCCCAAGCCGCTGAGTGCGCCGCCGACGACCGGCCCCATAATGTTCCCAAGCAGGAATGCGGTAGCGTAGTATCCCGAAACCCGCCCGCGCATATGCGACGGCGCTAAACGCACCAAAAGACCCATCGCAGAAACCGTGAACATGACCGAACCGATACCTGCGAACGCACGCGAAGCCAACAGCACCCAGTAATCCCAGGCGGCGGCATTTACGAAGGACGAAACCGCCACAATAATCATGCCGCAGGTGTAGATTGGTCGCTCACCAAACCGGGAGATAAGCTTGCCCGCACTCGGCGCGAAGGCTAACCGCATGGCTGCTAATGCCGAGACCACAATCGTTGTTGCCGTAACACCCACATTAAAGCTACGCGCAAAACTGGGAAGTACCGGTGCCACAAGCCCGTACCCGAGGGCGATCATGAACGACGCGGCGATGAGAACTTTAAGGCCGGTGGGGATTTTGCCGCCCTGAACAGTTTCTCGCGTGCGAGTAAAACGGATGCGCCGCCCGGTTTCTTCTTCGATGGTGGCGGTGCCCAGAGCGTCCGCGCCGGGGGTGATAATGGGCAGCGAACCGGTGGTGGTGCTGGGGTGGTCGCAGTGATTGTTACGTTCGGGTGTTGTGGGTTCTGGCATTATCCTTCTTCGCTGATGTATCTGTGTGCCCGATGCGCTAATGGGCGGGCGTGAGCTGGTGCTGGTGTGCTGGCGTTTTCTACAATCGCTAGTCTACTCCTGCCCGGGGTTTATCTGCACGATTCATCTCCTAGAAACACTGTGTTGGGAGAGTATGAACCGGTAAGCTAGTAGTGTGAATGAAACTATGTGGATAATCCTTGCAATTGTGCTGGGTGTGCTGGTTCTTATCGGTGTGCTCTTTGCGTTTTTGCGTTCCCCGAAGGCGCCTCGCGGCGGGTACCCGAGCACCCGCGACGCCGATGATACCGGCGGCGCCAAAGAGCCTGAGGGTGACGAGCCGCAGGAGCCGGGGGTTGAGACTCCCGCGCCGGTCGCGGGGCGTCTGGTGCGGCTGCGTGCCCGTTTGGCACGG
>ERZ773054.762-NODE-762-length-22544-cov-20.655076_pt1 | contig 22544 bp, 14 predicted proteins | sample MGYA00580630_ERZ773054 | MGnify/ENA primary metagenome ERZ773054 (study PRJEB29015, sample SAMEA2737994) | human oral metagenome | biome: human oral; feature: human-associated habitat; material: dental | place: China | collected 2115 ... | reverse complement strand
GATGCCGCACCCACGGCGCACGGCCGATCTGCCCTTCCGGCGCAGCCCGAAACTGCTCCAACCGCGTCCCGAGGGTCCGGCTCGACGGTGACCGGCGAACCCGTCCCCGCGGCGCAGACGCGTGCAGAACCCGTCTCCGCGGCGCATGCCGAGCTCGACCCGGCGGCGCGCGCCAAAACCGCCCGGGGAAGCGACGCTTTCGGAGGCCTGCCCGAGCCGGTCGAGCTCGACGACGAACCGGACCCGTATTTCCCCGTTCCCGAGCCACAGCCCTTCGGCGGCGCCGCCGCGGCCGACGGTCGAGGGAGCGAGGACCCGGCCGGAGTTCTCGCTCAATTGCTCGACGGCGACGGCCGCGGCGTCAAGAGAGCCGCGCCCGCTTCAGACACTGCCTCCCCGCTTGGATCGGTTTCGCCTTCGGTCGGCGCAGCCTCCTCGGCGTCCGGCGCAACCTCGTCTGCGGGGGGCTCCTCTCCGTCGTCGCCCAGTCCGATTCTGTCGCCTTCGGGTCCGGGCTCCTCTTCGTCGTCGCCCGGTCCGGGATCGTCCCAGGCCGGCGCCGCCTCGCCGTCCGAATCCGACGACGTTCCTTTCTACGAGCAGCGCATGCCTATGCCGCAGCGTCCGCGAAGCGCCGAGGAACAGGCGGGACCGGGCGAACGCGCGAGGCGCCCGGAGCAGCGCACGCCCGTTCCGCAGCGTCCGCGAAGCGGCGGAGCCGCGCCGCGCGGGGCGGCGTCGATCTCGGAACGGATCATGGCCGCGCACGGGCAGGAGCGGCAGAAACCGCGAGTCGAAAGCGCTGCGGTCGACGACGGCGAGAGCGACGTCAGCCTGTCCGACCCCACGATCTCCCAATCGAAGCTGGTCGGCCTCGACGTCGTCCTCTCGACGTTCGACGGCACGATCATTGAAGAAATAGCCCGAACTGACGGAGGGAACTGATGGCTGGAGTGTACGACGGCGCCGTTCAGGAGCTCATCGACGAACTGGGCCGATTGCCCGGCGTCGGGCCGAAAAGCGCTCAGCGCATAGCCTTCCACGTCCTCGCCGAGGACCCCGAGGAAGTCAAAGCCCTCGCGTCCGCGCTGCTGCGCGTGAAGGAAAAGGTGCGGTTCTGCGAGATATGCGGAAACGTCACGGAGGCCGAAGTGTGCTCGATCTGCACCGACCCGCGCCGCATGGACTCGGTCATATGCGTGGTCGAAGAGTCGAAAGACATCGTCGCCATCGAGAGAACCCGCGAATACCGCGGGCGCTACCACGTGCTCGGCGGATCGATCAATCCAATCCAGGGGGTGGGGCCGGACGACCTGCGCATCCGCGAACTCATCTCGCGGCTGAGCGACGGCGCCGTCGCCGAAGTCATCATCGCCACCGACCCCAACATCGAAGGCGAGGCGACGGCCGCGTACCTCATCCGCATCCTTTCGTCGATCGGCGTGGCCGTCTCCAGACTCGCCTCCGGCCTGCCCGTGGGCGGAGATCTAGAATACGCCGACGAAATCACGCTCTCCCGAGCCTTCGAAGGAAGACAGCGAATCCTGGCCCAGGCCGCGCCCGGGGCGCCGGACTCGACGTCGGCCCAAGGCTCGTCAATGGCACAGGGTTCCTCGACGGCGCAGAGCTCCTCGGCAGCCCACGGGTCCCCGACGGCGCAGAGCTCCTTGACGGCCCAGGGTTCCCCGACGGCACAGGGCTCGCCCGGCGGGCCCGCTGCGGACGCACGTCCGGCGTCACTCGGCCCGGCCTCGCATGCTCAAGCGGTGCCCGCTCCGACGGCCCCTGCTGAGGCGGGGCCCGGCGCGGCGTCGCCGGGGCGGTAAACGGCGCCCTCCGGGGACGAAAGGCGCGAAGGAACCGAGACGAAGGCAATAGTGTGACGAATGCCCGTGTTCAAATTTGAGAATCCGTAGTAGGCCCGCGCCTGCGCGCAGCTAACATAACGGAGACTGAAGGAGTAACACGTGGCTTTAATCGTGCAGAAGTTCGGCGGCTCGTCCGTTTCGGACGCGGCCAGCGTCAAACGCGTCGCACAGAGGATAGTCGACACGAAGAACGCGGGGAACGACGTCGTCGTGGTCGTCTCCGCGATGGGCGACACCACCGACGATCTCATCGACCTCGCCAACGAGATCGCGCCGGACGCCCCCGCCCGCGAGATGGACATCCTGCTGACGGCGGGCGAGCGCATTTCCATGGCGCTCCTGTCGATGGCGGTCAACTCGCTCGGGGTCGCCGCGCACGCCTTCACCGGCCAGCAGGCGGGCCTGCGCACCGACGCCCACTACGGCAAGGCCTCGATCGTCGGCGTCGTCCCGGAGCGGATCGCACGGACGATCAAGTCAGGCTCCGTCGCGATCGTCGCCGGATTCCAGGGGGTCAACGACCGCAACGACGTCACCACCCTCGGGCGCGGAGGGTCCGACACCACGGCCGTCGCGCTCGCGGCGGCCCTGCGCGCGGACGTGTGCGAGATCTACACCGACGTCGACGGCGTGTTCTCCGCGGACCCGCGAATCGTCCCCGCGGCCAGGCAGCTGCCCTACATGACCCACGAGGAAACCCTCGAACTGGCCGCCCACGGCGCGAAGGTCCTTCACCTGCGAGCCGTCGAATTCGCCCGAAAGTTCAACGTGCCCGTGCACGTGCGATCGTCATTCTCAAACAAGGAAGGCACCTGGATCGTGGACGAGAAAACTATGAAAGACAAAGCCCTGGAAGCGCCCGTCGTCGCCGGTGTCGCCCACGACCGCTCCCAGGGGAAGGTCACGATCACGCGCGTGCCCAACGTTCCCGGAATGGCGTCGAAGATCTTCGCCATCGTGGCCGGAATCGACGGCAACATCGACATGATCGTCCAAAACACGGCCGTCGCGGCGCCCGACGTGTCGAACCTGAGCTTCACCCTCCCCAAGGCGGAGGTCGCCGCAGTGGTCGAGGCGCTGAAGAGCCATCGCGGGGAGCTCGGCTTCGGCGAGATCCGAGTGTCCGAGGACATCGGCATCTTGTCCGTGGTGGGCGCCGGAATGCGGTCCCACTCGGGCATTTCGGCCAAGCTTTTCGCCACGCTGGGAGACCTGGGCATCAACGCCGACATGATCGCCACCTCGGAGATCCGAATCTCCGTGGTCGTCGACCCCGAGCGCCTCGACGAGGCCGCTCGCGCAGTCCACACAGCATTCGGCCTCGACAGCGAGTCTGAGGCCGTCGTATACGGAGGTACTGGAAGATGACAACCCTCGCAGTCGTTGGAGCGACCGGACAAGTCGGCCGCGTCATGCGCACGCTTCTCGAGGAGAGGAACGTCGACGTCGACGACGTCCGCTTCTTCGCCTCGTCCCGATCCGCGGGCAAAGTGCTCCCCTTCCGGGGCAAGGACGTCGTGGTCGAGGACGTGGCGACCGCCGACCTTTCCGGGATAGACGTGGCCGTGTTCTCCGCGGGCGGCGGCACTTCCCTCGAATACGCCCCGAAGTTCGCGGCCGCCGGCGCGGTGGTTGTCGACAACTCCTCGGCGTGGCGCAAGGACCCCGAGGTTCCGCTCGTCGTCTCCGAGGTCAACCCCCACGCGACCAAGGATCGTCCGAAGGGGATTATCGCCAACCCCAATTGCACCACCATGGCCGCGATGCCCGTCCTCAAGCCGCTTCACGACCGGTACGGGCTGACCCGCCTCGTCGTCTCCTCCTACCAGGCCGTCTCCGGCTCCGGGCTCGCTGGAGTCAAAGAACTCGAAGGGCAGATTCGCTCGGCTGCGGATCAGGATATAGCCAAGCTCGCCGTCGACGGGTCGGCGGTGGACCTTCCCGAGCCTTCCGTTTACGTTGCGCCGATCGCCTTCGACGTGGTGGCGCTCGCCGGCAAGATCGTCGACGACGGGTCCGAGGAGACCGACGAGGAGCAGAAGCTCCGCAACGAATCGCGCAAAATCCTCGAGGCGCCGGATTTGGCCGTCTCCGGCACGTGCGTGCGCGTCCCGGTGTTCTCGGGCCACGGTTTGGCCGTCAACGCCGAGTTCGCCAAGCCTGTGACGCCCGACGAAGCCAGGGCTATCCTTGCGGACGCCCCCGGGGTGGAACTCGACGACGTGCCGACGCCGCTGCGCGCAGCCGGCACGGACCCCTGCTACGTGGGCCGGATCCGCACCGACCAGTCGGCGCCCGACGGCCGCGGCCTGGCCATGTTCATCGTGGGCGACAACCTGCGCAAGGGGGCGGCCCTCAACGCCATCCAGCTGGCCGAAATCGTCCTCGCCGAGCTGAAAAGCTCATAGCGCGGGACCGGTTCGCGGGGCCCGGCTGGTTTCGGCTCGCCTGGCAAGGCCCAAGGGCCTGCGATCCGAGTCGGAGAGGCTTGCCCGCCGGCCGACGGCTCTATGACCGGCGGTCGCCCGCATTCTTCGAATTGAGGCGGCCAGCCGCATAAAGCGGCCAATCATATAGATCTGTCAATCGCTTGGGCCGGCCAATCATATAGACCCGCCAATGCATGTAGACCCGCCAATCGCATAAACCGGGGGTGGGACGGCCTAAAAGGCCGTCCCACCCCCGGTGCGTTCAACCGCTCAGCCAGAGCGTCCGCTCGGCCGGGCAACGCGGTTTACGAGTCGTACTTGTCTTCGTCGAATTCGTCGTCGAACTCATCTTCGTCGCCCGATTCCACGGAGGGAGCGCTGTCTCCCGTGATGGGGCTGTCGCCGGTGATCGGGCTGTCGCCGGTGATGGGGCTGGCGCTGGTGATCGGCGTCGCCCCGCTGACCACGATGTAGGAGCGCTCGTCGCGTTGATGGCGCAAGACGTTGTCGATGAAGCTCGCAATCGCCTCGTCCACGGGGATGTCGCGGCCAGCCTGCTCCGAGATGTACCAGCGGTGGTCGAGGAACTGGTGGAACAGCTCGGCCGGCTCAAGCTTGCCCTTGAGCTCGCCTGGCACGGCGTTGATCATCGGTTCGAACACGTTCGTCATCCAGTCGTGTGCGGCGATCGGAAGCGAGGAGCTCTTGTTCGCCGCCACGCGGTACTGCTCAATGTCCTGAATGAGCCGTCTCGCCTGGTTCTCCTGAACGTCCATGCCCGTCAGGCGGATGATCTTGCGCGAGAAGTGCCCCGCGTCCACCACCTTCGGCTGGATCCGAATCCTCCGGCCGTCTTCGTCGGCGACGATTTGAAGCTCGTCGACGTCGAAGCCCAGCTCGTTCAAGCGTTTGACGTGCTCGTTCACCCGCCACTTTTCGTCCGTGAAGAACGTGGTCTCTCCGGTGAGCGCGTCCCACAGGGTCGTGTACTGCGCGACCAGCCGGTTCCCGATGTCGATGGTGTCGTAATCCTCGGAAAGGTGGCCCGCCGCCTGCAGATCCATGAGCTCGCCGATGATGTTTGTGCGTGCCACGTCGATGTCATACAGCCGCTTGCCCTGGGTAATCCCGTCGTAGACCTCGCCCGTCTCGGCGTCGACGAGGTATGCGGCGAATTCCCCGGCGTCGCGCCGGAACAGCGCATTGGAAAGGGAAACGTCGCCCCAGAAGAATCCGAGGAGGTGAAGCCGCACAAGCAGAACCGAAAGAGCTCGGATGAGCCTGTCAACCGTTTCAGGGCGCTGATATTGGCCGAACAAAGCGCGGTAGGGAAGCGAGTACGGCAGATGCTCCGAAACGAAGACCGAGTTGAGCGGGTGGCCCGAACGGGTCATCCTCCCGGTGATGACGGCTACCGGTTCGACGCAGGGCGCGTCCAGCCGCTGAAGCGTGCGCAGCATCTGGTACTCGTGATGGGCCGCGGAATCGCCGATCTCCTTGATGGCCAGAATGCGCCCGTCCAGGTGGACGAATCGCACGACGTGGCGGGAAATGCCCTGAGGAAGCGCAGCCACAATGCTGTCCGGCCATCGGCTCAACGGCTTGTCCCAAGGAAGGTCGAGAAGGGCCGCATCGGGCTTGGCCGCGGTGATCCGCAGCGAGGAGCTCACCGGCCTCGCCTTCTTGGAGGCCTTCGAGCGTCTCGTCGACTCTGACGATACCCGTTCCTTCTTTGGAACTGGTTTGAGTTGTTGAATTGAATTATCCATGATATTTGCGCGTATTGGTTATATTTTACTTATCTCCTCGTCCTTTGAGGTGCCTCTATTTAAATATGGGCTACGCCCAATGGGCGAGAAGACGTCTTTTTCTCCTTCCGCAGCCCCGCCTGGAAACGGCGAGGGCCGGGGCATGCTCTTTCAAACCCCGGCCCCGAACGCCATCAGTTGATCCGTTCGCCACTGCTGGCAGAGAAGAAGTGAATCCGATCCGGGTTCGGCTCCACGAGGATCACTTCCCCGGGAGCTGGAACTCTATCAGGTTCGATGCGAATCGTCACGAGGTCCGAACCGTCGCCGGAGCCGAATTCCTCGACTTCGCGATCGGCGCCGACCACGTGGCCGTAGACGTAAGCGTCCGATCCGAGCTCCTCGACGAGCGTCACCTTGAGCGGTATCTTGCCCAGCGGGGCGCCCTCATCGGGGTTCGGCGCGTACGTGTCGTCCGAGTTCCACAAGAGGGCCTCTGGGCGGAAGCCGACGACGATTTGCCCGTTGTCTTCGCGGGTGAGGGAGTTCGCGACGCTCGACGGAACGGGAAGGGAAGAGTCGCCGTAGACGGCGGTGTTGCCGACGACGCGCCAGCGCCCCAGGTTCATGGCGGGGGAGCCGATGAATCCGGCGACGAAGGCGTTGGCGGGCGAGGAGTACATCTCATTCGGCATGCCCACCTGCTGGAGCAGGCCGTCCTTGAGCACGGCGATCCTGTCGCCCATTGTCAGGGCCTCGGTCTGATCGTGGGTCACGTACACGGTGGTGATTCCCAGCCGCTTTTGGAGCGAGGCGATCTGGGTGCGGGTTTGGACGCGGAGCTTCGCGTCCAGGTTCGACAGCGGTTCGTCCATAAGGAAGACCCGCGGTTCGCGCACGATTGCGCGGCCCATCGCCACGCGCTGGCGCTGCCCGCCGGAGAGCGCCTTCGGCTTCCGGTCGAGATAGGGCTCGAGGTCGAGGATCTTGGCGGCGTCGACCACGCGTTGGCGGATCCTCTCGCGCGGCACGCCTTGGATCTTGAGGGCGAAGCCCATGTTGTCCGCCACGGTCATGTGGGGGTAGAGGGCGTAGTTTTGGAACACCATGGCGATGTCCCGGTCCTTCGGCGGAACGTAGGTGACGTCGTCGTCGCCGATGTAGACGGTTCCGTCGTCCACTTGCTCCAAACCTGCGAGCATGCGCAGCGAGGTGGACTTGCCGCAGCCCGAAGGCCCGACCAGAACGAGGAATTCTCCGTCGTTGATGTCCAGAGACAGGTGATCGACTGCGGGCTTCTCCGAGCCCGGGTAGAGGCGAGTAGCCCCGTTAAAGGTCACAGTTGCCATATTCAAATGGTCCCTTCACCGGCAGGAACGTGCCGGACGGTCCGAGTGAAGAGTGCCAAAGTGTCGACTCTGACACGGATGCTTAAAACACCCGTGAAAATTATTACACAGAAACGCGCTAAGCGTGCCACTTTTTTGGGGAGACATGTGCAGAAGGACGCAGAATTGCGACTTCCCAACGCAAATCTGCCTTTTTAGCGATTCGTGCACAGCCTGCTCAGGGAGCGTAACGAGCGCGCAGGGGGCGTCCTTCGATAGCGTAGAGGTGTGCGTAGGCAGATGAACATTGGCGGATACAGGCTCATCAAGCGAATCGGCGCGGGCGGCATGTCCACCGTTTTCGAGGCGGAGGACGGCGCCGGGGTCCGCGTCGCCCTCAAGCTTTTGCATCCGGCCTTGGTGGTCGACTACTCGGGGCGGGAGCGCCTTCGCCGAGAGGTCGCGATGCTCCAGAAGGTGCGCGGCCGCTACGTCGCCGAGGTTTTGGACGCCGAGACCGACGCCGACGAGGCTTTTATCGTGACGGAACTCATAGACGGGCCGACGTTGGAGCAAGACGTCGTCGATTCGGGGGTGTTCGAAGGGGAAGACTTGGTCGAACTCGCTGAGCATCTCCGCCAGGCGGTAGAGGCGATCCACGAGGCGGGGGTCCTCCACCGAGACCTCAAGCCGTCCAACGTCATGCTGGGCCCGGACGGGCCCGTGCTCATAGATTTCGGAATCGCGCAGGTCGATGAGGATTCGCGCCTGACCGTGCCCGGCTCGGTTGCGCACACGCCGGGGTACTGCGATCCGCGCGTCATCAACGGCGCCAACCCAGATGAAGCCGCGGACTGGTGGGCGTTGGCCGCCGTCCTCGCCTTCGCCGCTACGGGTAGGGCGCCTTTCGGCAAGGGCAATCCGCAGGCGATCATGCGCAGGGTTTTCGAGGGGGTGCCGGACATCGTCGGCGTTCAGGGCCCGGCGGCTGCCGCCTTCGTGCGCGCTCTCGCGCCGGACATCGAGGACCGGATTGGGATCGACGAACTCGTCGCGGTGCTCAAGACCGGCCGGTTCGACGACGCCTCTTCCGGGCCGCGCGCCGCCTTCGCCGGCATCGCCGGCGTGATGGGGGGAGTCGGAAGCCTTGCCGCCGCGGACTCCGCAACGGGGGAGGGCGACACCTTTGAGCCCCTCGTCACGGGCGAAACCGCCTCGCGAGGCGGCGCCACCGAGGTGTTGGGCCAGTATCCGGGAAGGCCCGACGGCGCCACCGAAGTGTTGGGCGGAACGGCGGACGCCGGCGCCACCGAGGTTCTCGGCGGCTCTGCGGTCGGGGGCGGAGCGGCCGAAGCGCTTCAAGCTCCCGGCGCTCTCGGACACGGCGACGGGCCCGACGGATACGGCGACGCAGACTACGACGCCCGTCGGAGCGACGACGCCCGCGGGTGGGATGAAGGCCCGGAAACCGCCCTCCGGATGCGCAGAGCTCAGCTGGGAGGGCCGGCGACGGAAGTCCTCGGAGCGTCTGGACCCAGCGGCGGCCGGACCGAGATCCTTCCCTCCGGCGGGTTTGACTCCGGCGGCCGAACCGAGGTTCTCGCCGCCGACGGCGCCGATTACGGTGAGGGGCGAACCGAGGTTCTTCCCGCCGACGGCGCCGATTACGGCGGCGGACGCACTGAGGTCCTTCCCGCCGGAGGGGGCGGCTCCGGCGGCGGCCGAACTGAGATCCTTCCCGTCGGGGATTTCGGCGTCGGCGACGATGCTCGGTCCGGTTCTCGGGCCGCGCCGCCGACCGAGGTCATCTCGGCTGAGCCCCCGATGGCTGCCCCGCCGTCCCAGATGCCGCCGTCGGTCCCCGTCGCACCGCTTCCCGAGGAGCTAGGGCGCCGGGGAAATCTCGGCCAAGAGTTTGGGCAGGCGCAAGCCGGGCTCCAACCCTCGCAGCCGCAGCCTCCGGGCTCGCTCAATCCGCCGACGTGGAATGAGTTCATCGGCGGGCAGGGGCCCGACGCGCCGGGTGAAACCCCGGAATGGATGCGTCCTGCGCCGACCGTCCGCCTTATCGTGTTCCTCGGAGCCCTCGCGATTCTTTCCTTCGCCGTTCGATTCCCGATAGCGGGAATGGGCGCGTATGCCTTTGCGGCGTTCGCACTCGCAATGATCGGGTCGTCCTGCCGGAGCCTCAACGCCCGGCGCCGAGCTCGCGGCGGCAAGTTCTCGGGCGAGAAATGGGGCGTGGCGCTGAGGCTGCCCGGCATATTCCTGAAAACCGTCTTCGAGCAGGCGTTGAGCGTCGGCATCGGCGTCGCCCTAGGCGGGGCTGCGCTGTGGGGCTTGAGCCTCGCGGTTCCCTCGGAGCCCCGGCTCGGCACTTTTGCCGGCGTCGTCATAGCGATGACAGTCGCGTGGTTCAACGCCCTCAACGCCCCCGCGAGGCTCGGCGCCCGCAACCTCATGGCCGCGATCGCCCCGGTCAGGTCGTACAAGTACTTCTGGGGTGTGGTCCTCGTCGCTCTCACCGCGCTCGGCGTCCTCTACTCCTCCGCTCGGCAGTATCCCGATTGGGCGCCGTTTGACGACACGCCTTCCTTCCTAAAGACGGAGTAGCGCGATTGAGAGGCGGAGCGGCGCGGTGGGACGGGGGGCGTCTTCGGCGGCCCCCGCGAACGAACGGTGACAGAACGATCACAAGAGCTTACTAGTCTCTCCACAGCATGCTCGCCTACAATCGTGCGCATGGCTTCACGAAACACCCCGGGGATGATGAATTCGCCCTATATGACGAAGCAGCAGAGGCAGCAGCAGGCCCGCGAGAAAGCCCGCCTTCTCCAGCAGGCGGAGGCGAAACGCGCCAAGCGCACACGCTTGCTCGTGGCGTTGGGCAGCTCCTTTGCTGTCATCCTCGTCGTCGCAGCCGTCGCCTTTGTCATCTGGAGCGGCACGAAGAAGGGAGATGAGACGAAGCCGAAGGAAAGTCCAAGCGCGAACGTTTCGGCCGACGGCGTCATCTCCGTCGGGAAGGGCTCTTCCGAAGGCACAACTCGGGCGGGTGCGAAAAACTCCGGCAAACCGAGGGTTCGCATCTACTCCGACTACGCGTGCACTCACTGCAACGACCTTGAGAAGGAATACGGCAACAAGCTTGTGAACCTCGCTGGCAAAGGCGAGATCACCCTTGAGATCGTTCCCCTGTCGGTCCTCCAGCAAAAGTTCTCGGACGTAGCCAGCCAGGCCGACTATTACATCGCCGAAAAGGCTCCGCAGTACTACGCCGCTTTCCACACGAAGTACTTCGCCGACGTCTCCGCCCCGATCTTCGCCCGGCAGAAGGGCATTCCCTCGGAGTCGGAGCATAAGAAGGTCGCGCTCGACGTCGCAAAGAAGGTCGGCGTGCCCGACAACGTGCTCAAAGGCCTCAACAGCACTCTGAGCAAGAATCGCTATGGTCCTTTCCTCCAGCATGCGGCCAAGAAGTTCGCCGACGCCGGGCACCAAGGCACCCCGACCGTCACGATCAACGGGAAGAGGCTCGAGGACTGGACCGAGGGCAAGCTGCTGACCGAAGTTGAAAAAGTCGCCGGCCACAAGCTCGAGGCCTCCGACGCCGAGCCGGCGACGCCGAAGGGCTGACAAGCAGTCTCCGGCAGGGCCGGCCCGCGGCTCTTCTAACCAATGCATAGGGCGGGGCGACGTTCGACGTCGCCCCGCCTTCCACGCTCCCGCGCGGCGGCGTCGCTGTGAGCGCACTTCGGCCGGACGTCTCCTTAAGGGAGCGTTCCGGCTTGGGTAAACTGCCTGCGTCTGGCAAGATAGAGGGGCGTTCGCTCCGGGAGCGTCCGCGCCACCTTAGCTCAGTTGGTAGAGCACCCGCCTTGTAAGCGGACGGTCAAGGGTTCGAGTCCCTTAGGTGGCTCACATTTTCTTGCGTCTCTTGCCTGTGACCTTACGACCTCGGGCGGTTCACGCCGCTGCAGCTTTTCAATCTCGTACGCGGTTGCAGTCTGTCTTTCAATCTCATGAGCGGTTGCAGTCTGTCTTTCAATCTCGTACGCGGTTGCAGCCTCTCAATCTCTCGGATCCGTCCCTGCGCGGATAGGGCCGCGGGAGGCTCAAACCGCGTACGCCTCGTTCGCAATGCCGGGGGCGGAGGGGGAATCGTGACGAAATCCGCCTCTCGCAGTATGGGTTTACACGGTCTCCTAGTTTAAGATTGAATTACGAGCCGGAAGTCACGCACCGGCTCGGCAAACCGACACCGGTGCAGAAAACGTCGGAGGAGACGGCTGCGATGCCCGCAACCCTTCGCGGCCCCGGCAGTCGCCTTCATTGGTGTCGGTTTGCGCCGGTCTTACGAGCAGGCCCTTTCGTCATCGGCGACGGAAGGGCCTGCTTTGCCTCGCAGGCTTTCCCTGCCGCTTAGCCGTTCGCAAGCCGCCGGGGCGTTCTTTCTGGCGGCTCGGACGTTCGCCCGCTTCCGGGGAACCGGCTTAGCGCCGTCGGCGTGTGCTGCGTCGGCCCCTCGCCTTGTCGCCCGATTTGTCGCGCTGCGGCAAGCGGGGCGCGGGGGATTCACGCTGAGTTTCACGGACGCCGTCGTTGTCGCGCTGCCGAAAGCGAGGCGCGACGCTCCGTCAAAGCGGCCAGTCGCCCTATCGAAGCGACCAGTCGACAGGATGCCCGCCGAGGTCGGTGAGGAGGGAATTGGCTCGGGAGAAGGGGCGCGACCCGAAAAAGCCTCGAGTCGCCGAAAGCGGCGAAGGATGCGGGGACTCGATCGTCGGCACGTCGCCCAGCAGAGGCTTGAGCTCCTGGGCCGGCCTGCCCCACAGGATTGCGACCAGGGGGCCGCCGCGCCCCGCGAGTCTGCGGATGGCGTGGGCCGTCACCTCTTCCCATCCCTTTCCCCTGTGCGATGCGGGTTTGCCGGGCTGGACGGTCAGGACCCTGTTGAGAAGCATCACTCCCTGCTCGCACCAGGGGGTGAGGTCGCCGTCGTCGGCGGGGGAGATGCCCAGATCGTCGTAAAGCTCCCTGTAAATGTTGACGAGGGAACGGGGGATCGGGCGAACGGAAGGGTCGACGGAAAAGCTCAGTCCCACGGGGTGCCCGGGCGTCGGGTAGGGGTCTTGCCCGACGATCAGCACCCGCACAGCGTCGAACGGGTATGAAAAAGCGCGCAGCACTCGATCGCCCGCGGGGAGGTAGCCGCGGCCTGCGGCGTTCTCGGACCGGAGGAAATCGCCCATTGCGTGAATGCGCTGTTCGACGGGTTCCAATTCGCGCGCCCATCCGGGGTCGATGATGTCTGCCAGGGTCATGGCACAAGCCTAGCCTTCTTGTGTGTGAGATTCGCTGACCGAGAGACCCTCGCGGACCGGGCGGGGTAGGATGCCTGAGGAAGCAGGATCGCTTTCGACCGGAGGCACACTCGCGATGGAGGCGCGAATCCGAGAAAGGCGGAACATTGGAGGAGGGCACAAGGCTGTCCGATGTCGAAAACGCCGTTCTGGACTTGGAGGAAACGTGGTGGACCCGCGGGAGAACCAAGTCTGAGGCCATAGCGACTCTGGGAATGACCACCACCCGTTACTACCTCGTGCTTAATCGCGTTCTTGCCAATCCGCAGGCGCGAATGGAGCGCCCTGAGCTTGTGGGTCGGTTGCTGCGTTTGCGGGACCGGCGCGCTGGCGAGCGAAGTAGTGACGGCGATTGTTAGGCTATGAACGTGGCAGATAACGAATACCCCGCAGACGAGTTCGATCGGCTGGCAGACGCCCGGACGATTCGAGGAACTCACAGGCGCAAGGAGTCGAACCTCAAATGGTGGCTGGCGCTTGTCGCCGTTGTGATCCTTGCTCCGACCGCGGGATGGGCGATCTCGAACTACATCGGTTCCTCCGAGGAGAAGCCTGCGCCTACCGCCTCCGCGAAGGAGGCCCCTTCGGGCGCCCCGAGCGGCGCCTCTCCGACGGCGGGCTCAGGCGGCGATCCCAGTTCCTCCGGCGGGGACAAGCCGTCGGAGTCCGGCAAGCCAAGCGGGAACCCGTCGACGGACGCCTCTGCCACTCCGTCGGCGCAGGAGAGCAGCACGTCGGCCGACGCCGGCGCCGGCCGTCCCGTTCTCGTGCTCAACGGATCGAAGAAGCCCGGATTGGCCGCCACCGGGAAGCAGAAACTGGAAAAGGCCGGCTACACGAAGGTCTCGGCGAACAACTACAGCGGAGGAAGCCCCGCAGTTTCAACCGTTTTCTACGCGAAAGCCTCGGATGCGCAAGCGGCCAAGCAGGTCGCCGCGGCCCTCGGCATCCGTCCCGGCAACGTCGTCCTTGCGCCGAAGGCCACGGGCGGCGACCAGATCGTCGTCGTTCTTCGCGCCGACGTGAGGTGAGACGCGAAGCAAAGCCTAAATCCCCTCTTGAAGCCCGCTCCTTTCTTTGCAAAGGGAGCGGGCTTCAAGCTCTTGTGGGAGTTTGCAAACCCTTGTGGACAAGTGTGTGATTGCCTATAAAGCGAGGGCGCGTGCGCCCCTGCCGGCGCGGTGTATGCAACAGAAAACGACATGGGTACCTAAACTCATATATTTTTAGGTACATCCTGTGTAAAGTTGGTGGCACCTGGAAAAGGCAGCAATGTCTCAACGCTCACTTTCGCGCATTTGCGCTATTTCCATAGGAGAAAGCATGAATATTTCTACTAGGAGGCTGTCGCTCGCCGCCACGGTCGCCGTTGTGGCTCTGGCCGTGCTCATGGTCGTTTCACCGGCTGCGGCCGCGGCACCGGCTGCGGCGGCGAAACCGGTCGGAATCACGGAACCGGCCGCGGCCGCAAAACCGGCCGTTTCCAATAATGCGCCGCAGGCCGCTTTGGCCCGCAAACACGCGGTTTCGGCCAATAAAGGGGCCGCATCGGCCAAGAGGCAACTTTTGCCCGCAGACACACCAAGCCCGCGAACTGGGGATTTCGAGATAGACAGCAAGGGCAAGCTAGTGCGGTATAAAGGCTCTGCCAAGGACGTCGTCATTCCCGACTCGGTCAAGGTCATCGGCAAAGAGGCGTTTTACAGAAGCGGCGTCGTCAAGGTCAAAGTCCCCGCGACGGTGACCGAAATCGAAGAAGAAGGCTTTGCCTACTGCCGTGAGTTGGCTGCCGTCGAATTCGAGGACGCCCAGACCAAGCCCAGCAAGCTGGCCAAAGTCGGCGAGTCTGCTTTCAGCAGGACGGGAGCTCTCAAAGAGATCGTCCTTCCGCGTTCGGTGACGCACCTTGGGCAAGAGGTATTTTACGACAGCGGAATCGAGAAGGCCGCCCTGCCTGTCGGGTTGACGGAGATCCCCGAAATGACGTTCATGAAGGCAGGTCGCTTGAAGGACGTCACCGTTTCGGACAACGTGACGAAGATCGACTACCGGGCGTTTGCCATAACCCATAGCCTCAGGTCTCTGAAAGTGGTCGGGGCGGATGGGCAAATCTCGACGGGATTTCCCTCGAAGCTCAAAGTTCTGGGCAGATGGGCTTTCTGGCGTTCGGGGATCAGGCAGGCCGTGCTTCCCTCCGGACTGGAAACAATCGAAGAATCCGCATTCAACCGTTCGGCGTTGGAGAAGTTGACCCTTCAGGAGGGTCTGAAGTCGATCGGTCCAGGAGCATTCTCCTTCTCCAATCTAACCGAACTGACGATTCCCGATTCGGTCGTCCACGCTGACGGCGCGGTGAGCGGCACGAGGGAAATCGCCAAACTCCACATCGGCAAGGGCGTGGGTCCCGATCAGCTTGACGGCTCATTCTCCCGAAACAATTCCCTCAGAACGATCTCCGTCAGCGAGGGCAATCCAAACTATGCGGTCGTCGGAAAGGCGCTGTTCAACAAGCAGCGGACCAAGCTCGTCGTCGTCCCCCGGGACCTCTCCGGAAGCAGCGGTCCAAAGACCTACGACGTTCCGGCAAGTGTGACGACGATCGCCAGTTACGCCTTCAGCAATTCGGCTTATGAAGAGGTCAACCTGCCGTCGGGCCTTCGAAGCGTCGAAGACGGAACTTTCTATTCTTCAGCGCTTAAGAGGATTGTTTTGCCGAGAGGCCTTGAGACAATCGGGGATAGCGCCTTCGCGTGGGCAGCCAACCTGACCGAGGTCGATCTTGGCGGCGCCACGACGATCGGCGTCTATGCCTTCCAGAAGACGCCCGCGCTCAAGACAGTCAACATGCGGACCGACCTCAACAGGCTCAAGGAAATCGGTTCGCTTGCCTTCTACGAATCCGGATTGGTCGAGGCGACGCTTCCCGACTCGGTCACGGCAATCCGCTCCGGCGCCTTCTCCGGCAATGAAAAGCTTCTCAAGGTCCGCCTGGGGTCGGGGCTCTCCGTGCTGGAGGAGAACGTCTTCTACGGGACGCCGCAACTGCGCGAAATGACGGTGGCCCAAGGCAATCAGACCTTCAGCGCCGAGGGCAACATGCTCTACGCCAAACGGAGCGATGGCGTGCATCTCATACGGTCCGCCCCGGGCGACCACACCCCCGAGCGCCGCGTCAAGGACGGCGTGACGGCGATCGACGAGAGCGCCTTCGCCGACAATGCGAAGCTGCAAAAGCTCCGCCTTCCCGACGGGCTCAAGAGCATCGGGAATCGCGCATTCTTGAATGCGACGGCTCTCAACGAAGTGCGTTTCCCCGACAGCCTCGAGGTTGTGGACGGATTCTTCAACACGCCGTCGCTGCACAAGGCCGATTTCGGAACCCAGATCACTTCGATTGACCGCGCTTTCGAAGGCAGGTACCCCGAGCGGATCGTCGTGCGCGGAGCCAAGAACGGAAAGTTCGTGTACTCCTACGACGAAAGCGACGATAACTTGACGAACGGCGTGCCCCGGCCAAAGCCCGTCTCCGCATACTTCGGCGAGGGGATGACGGAGGTCAGCTACTCTGCGGGCCTGTTCCCGAAGGTTCTCGTTCTGCCGGGCACGCTGAAGGAGCTCAACATCGACAGCGAGTCCGTCGACGGGCAATGGAAGGCTTCGGCGGTCTTCTACGTGGCGGCCGAGCCGGGCTCATCCGCCTGGAAGCTCGCGTCCGAGAAGATGTCCGCCTTCGGCATGGATCCGGCCAAGCAGCTCAAGCGGTACACGCCGATGAGCGTGACTGCCCGGCACGCCGCCTCTTCCCAGGGGAAGTCGGCTGTCACGGCAGATGTGCGCGGAGGCGTGGCAGAGGGCGCGCACCAGGTGCGGGTCGTCGCGGTCGGCTCCGACGGGACGACGACGCCGCTGTCCGACTGGGTCGAGGCAAAGGCCGCCGGCCAGGGCCACCGGGCGACCGTCGAGTACAACGCCCCCGCGGCGGGCGGGAAGGTCAGGGTGGAGGTCCGCGACCACACCGAGCTGACCCTCATGGCCGACGTCTCCGACGGCGCGACGCCGAGCCCGGAGCCTTCGGCTTCTCAGGCGCCCACGGCGTCGCCGACTGCGACGCCCACAGCCGGGCATGCCGCCACGCCCTCGCCGACGGCTTCGACAGGTTCGGCCGCGCCTTCCTCTCCGGCTGAGCCGGAAGCCTCCCGAACCGGCCGCTAAACCGGCCTGGCCGCGCAAGGAAGGGCCCCGGGACGGACAATTTCGACGTCGTTCCGGGGCTCTTTCTGTGCCCGAGGCTCGTGTTCGCCGCCGTCGATGCACTTTCCGACCGGTTCGTAGACTTTGGACCCCTTCGAACCGCTTCCCAATAAAGCAAGGGTAGCTCATTTTCTAGAAGAATCGAGTTACACCTGGCATGCACGGCATCAATTTGATAGGCTCGTTGGGAAACAAAGGAGGATGTGATGGTTTCTTTTCATGATGTCATGCTATGGCGCGGCGGCAAGTTTCGCGACGCGGCGGTGATGCTGCGCGCCGCGGCGAAGCGATTCGGCGAGACGCACTCCGCGATGGCGGGGATAGGCTCTTCCGAGCTCGAAGGCAAGTTCTCCGAGGCTGAGCAGAGGAAGCGCCGATCGATGGTGGACGATGCGGAGGATCTCGAGCGCACCTTCCAGCACGCTGCCCAGAAATTCGACCTGGCCGGCGAGTCGGCGGACAAACTGGCCAAAGAGGCCGCCGACCTCAACGCCGAGGTGCGCGCGAAAGGCGGGGAGGTCGACGACGACGGCACCGTCAGCGGCGTCGATATGGGCTTCCGCCTTGGCAATCCGGGTCCGGTCACAAAGGAAGACCTTCAGGACACGCTCCAGGAGGGGTTTACTAAGCGAGGCTGCCTGTGCGTGGGCAAAGCCGAGCAGTTCCTCAAGGTCGTAGAGCAGATCTACTCGCATTTTGGCATCGAAGCCTGGAGCAATGCCATTGAAAGTGGAAGCAATGTGGTCCAGCTCGGGACCAAAGGGCCGCCGCGCTCGACGCTGGGGGCTCAGTACGTCAACGACTGGTGGACGGCGCTCTCGCCCGAAGAGCAGAAGGAGATCATCCTCAAGCACCCCGAATGGATCGGGCACCGCGACGGCATCCCGGCCGACGCTCGAAGCCGCGCCAACACGGTCTTGCTGCACAAGTACCTCGACCGGATGGAGGAGCTCAAAGGAAAGGTCGAAACCGAAGGGGAGTCCGACGCCCTGTTCAAAAAGTACGGCGTGACGCCGGGCGAGTACCGCGCTTACGTTTACAACAACCGAGATCACGTTCTTGCCCTGGCCAAGCGGTTTCCGATGCCGAAGGGCGGGCCGGAGGCGCTTTTCAGCGCGCAATCGGCGCGGCAGAGCCTCCTGGTCTTCGATCCGGGGAAAGGCCATGAGCACGTGCGGGCGGCGATAGGAGTGGGCGACGTCGACAAGGCCAAGAACGTCATGGTGTACGTTCCCGGCATGACGACGAATGTACGGGACGGCTTGGTCGGCACAGGAAGCGGAGGGAGCTCCGTGATCGGCCTCGAAAGGGCCCTGCAAGTGTCCGATCGGCAGCATACCGGGGGAAGTGCGGGGGTCGTGTGGCTCGACTACGACGCCCCCAGCTGGGGCGAATCGGCGCCGTATCAGAAGAATGCCGTCTATTACCCCCATGCGGCCAACGAGGCGAAAGAACGCCTGTCTTCCTTCATGGAAGGAGTGCAGCAAACGCATGCGGGCGATCCGAATCTCACGTTGAGCGGGCACTCCTACGGTTCGCTCGCCGCGGCTGTCGCCGCGGGCCTCACCGACGTTCAGGATCAAGTCGCGGTGTGGGGATCCGCCGGGGTGAACGCGACGACCAACGACGAGCTCAACGTCCTTCCTGGAAATGCCTACGTCGGCGCCGCGGAGGGGGACGCCGTCGCGGCGAGCGGGCGGTTCGGCCTGAATCCCGACGTCAACAAGAACTTCGAGCATTTCAGCACCGAGAAGTGGACAAGTCCCGAAGGAGGGCGTTATGAGGCCTCTCATGGTCATTCGGAGTACCTTTCGGGGCCCGAGTCCAAGAATTCCGAGGGAAAAACTTCGACGTACAATATTGGACGCATCATGTCGGGCAAAGGCATGGCTGCGGAGGAGAAGTGAGATGGTCGGCAAGAAAGCGATCGCCGCCCTGTGCGCGGCTGGAGCGTTTGCGGCGGGGTGCGATATGTCCGACGAGTACCTCGGCGGGGGCGAGGCGACGGCTTCGCCCGTCGAGCGGCCCGTCGTCGAGCTTCGGCGCGAAACCCTGGGGCTGGAAATCTCGCTTTACCGGATGCTGAGCCAAGAATACGGGGTGGGCGAATGGAAGCCCCAAGAGGAGCAGATTCAGACGAAGGTGAGTGCGTTCGTCGTCTGCCCGGCCGGATACTCCTCCGAACTGTATAGGTTGGCGACGGCGGCTCCCATTCCGGCCGAAAAGTGGAAGGCTGCGACGGCGAGGATATACGAGCTCGCCAAGCCTTACGGATTTGGCAAGCCCGAACCTTATATACACACCGAGGGCAACGCGGGAATCCTCAATAATCCGCGCACCGGCGCCGAGCTCACCGTCATCAGCCACCCGGAGTTCCTTCTGATTGAGATCGACACCGGTTGCGGCAAGGACAACAGCCCCCAGGGTTTTTCCGACTGGCCTCGCGGAACGGAAGTGGTTCCCGACAGTCTGCGCAGCACCGGACGCGGCTTTTCTTCGCCGGAGAGATGGGCGCCCTACGATCCGAACGTCGCCGTCACACCGCCGCCGAACCCCGCGGCAAAGCGGTCCGGCGCCACAGCGAAGCAATCGGGCGCCGCAGCGAAGCAATCGGGCGCCGCAGCGAAGTGATCAAGCCCTGAGGCAAAGTGATCGGGCCCGAAGGGGTAAGCGGGCTCCAGCGGGGAACTCAAATGGCGGGCTCCTCTAAGAAGGCTCGAATGAGACAGGCGAATCCCAAAAGCCCGGCTGCACATCCCGGGCGTCACGCAAAGGAGGAAACATGGGAGAGCTGAGAGTAAACGATGCGGCCCTTCGCAAGATGGTGGCGACGTCGGACGACCTGGCCGGCGTCATTCGAGGCATCGACAACGGCGATGCCATCCGCGAGTCGAACGACGGCGTCGTCAACGGCGGCCTGGGCGCCGCAGCCGAGAAGGCAGCGGGGTATTTCGAGGAAGCGGTGGGCATCTACGCGAAGCGCCTGGAGGCGTATTCAAAGGCCACCAGGGAGGCGGCGAAGGACTTTGCCTCAGCCGATCAGGCGAACGCGGCGGCCTTCTCTTCCACGCGGCAGAAGCCGGTGTGAACGGAGGCCGTCCTCGGGCGGCTGCTTAAGCTTCTCTCGGGCGGCGGCTAAGCTTCCCTCGGGCGGAGGTTTCCGCGTGCAAACGGGAATCCCTGCCGAAAGAGACCTCCAGACTTGAGTCGCGAAGACTCAGCTTTGGGTGAACGGCGTTGCCTTGCACTCTCCGGGCGCGAGTGCCAGAATCTTAGTTAGCACTCGCAACCGTAGAGTGATAAAACCTCTCAGTCGGTGAGGCGCCGGGCGGGCCGGAAATAGGACCGGTTCGGGCGGCGTCGTCCGTCGCGGGCACCGACCGAGCATCCCATCTGGAGGGAATACTAAGCATGGCAAAAACCATTGCCTTCGACGAGGAAGCACGTCGCTCCATGGAGCGCGGCCTCAACCTTCTTGCCGACACCGTCAAGGTCACGCTCGGCCCCAAGGGGCGCAACGTCGTCCTCGACAAGAAGTGGGGCGCCCCCACCATCACCAACGACGGCGTTTCCATCGCCAAGGAGATTGACCTCGAAGAGCCGTACGAGCGCATCGGCGCCGAGCTGGTCAAGGAAGTCGCCAAGAAGACCGACGACGTCGCGGGCGACGGCACCACCACCGCCACGGTTCTGGCCCAGGCGCTCGTGCGCGAGGGCCTGCGCAACGTTGCGGCCGGTTCGAACCCGATTGCGCTGAAGAAGGGCATCGACAAGGCGGTCGCTCGCATTTCAGAGCAGCTGCTCGCCGACGCCAAGGAAGTGGAGACCGAAGAGGAGATCGCCTCGACCGCCGCCATCTCGGCCGGCGACAAGGAGATCGGCCAGGTCATCGCCGAGGCGATGAGCAAGGCTGGCAAGGAAGGTGTCATCACCGTCGAGGAGTCGAACACCTTCGGCCTCGAGCTCGAGCTGACCGAGGGAATGTCCTTTGACAAGGGCTTCCTCTCGCCGTACTTCGTCACCGACCCCGAGCGTCAGGAAGCCGTCCTGGAGGAGCCCTACGTCCTCCTGGTCGACTCCAAGGTCTCCAACGTCAAGGAACTCCTTCCCGTCCTTGAGAAGGTCATGCAGACGGGCAAGCCGCTGCTCATCATCGCCGAGGACGTCGAGGGCGAGCCCCTCGCGACCCTCGTCGTCAACAAGATTCGCGGCACCTTCAAGTCCGCGGCCGTCAAGGCCCCCGGCTTCGGCGACCGTCGCAAGGAGATGCTCCAGGACATGGCCATCCTCACGGGCGGCCAGGTCATCTCCGAGACCGTCGGACTCAAGCTTGAGAACACCGACATCGACATGCTCGGCCGCGCCCGCAAGGTCGTGCTGACCAAGGACCAGACGACGATCGTCGACGGCGCCGGAACCCCCGAGCAGATCGAGGGACGCGTCGCGCAGATCAAGGTGCAGATTGAGAACTCCACCTCGGAGTACGACACCGAGAAGCTGCAGGAGCGCCTGGCCAAGCTCGCCGGCGGCGTCGCCGTCATCAAGGCGGGCGCCGCGACCGAAGTCGAGCTCAAGGAGCGCAAGCACCGCATCGAGGACGCCGTTCGCAACGCGAAGGCGGCCGTCGAAGAGGGGATCGTCGCCGGCGGCGGCGTCGCCCTCATCCAGTCCGCTGAGGAAGCCTACAAGGGATTCGAACCCGAGGGCGACGAGGCGACCGGTGCGCAGATCGTCAAGATCGCCATCGAGGCGCCGCTCAAGCAGATCGCTGAGAACGCCGGCCTCGAAGGCGGAGTCGTGGCCGAGAAGGTCCGCAACCTCCCCAAGGGCAGCGGTCTGAACGCCGCGACCGGCGAGTACGGCGACCTCCTCTCCGACGGCGTCATGGACCCGGTGAAGGTGACCCGTTCCGCTCTGCAGAACGCGGCGTCCATCGCCGGCCTGTTCCTGACCACCGAGGCGGTTGTGGCCGACCTGCCGGAGAAGCCCGCTGCGGGCGGCGCCGACGCCGACATGGGCGGCATGGGCGGCATGTACTAAGCCGCGAGGCCGCATCGGCAGTCTCTTCGCATAATCGAGGGGCGGGAGCCTTCCAGGGTTCCCGCCCCTCGCGTGTGCAGCAGGGCTGAGCCAAACAGACGGACGGCGGCCGCTCAGGCATCCCGCCCCTCGCGTCTGTCGCCGGGCTGGTGAGCCTCAGTCGCGCCTCACAGGTCGGGTTCGCGTTCCATTCCGCTCGTGGACACTTGCGCTGCGGCGGCCTCCTCTTCGTCGTCGACCCACTCGGGGGTGGCGGCCGAGAGAACTTTGTAGCCATGCCTCCCGCTTGGGAAGGCCAATCGCCACGACTCCGCACCTGAGGCGCCTCCCTGCTCGGCGGCGTCCTCTTCTGCCAGGCGGCTGAGGCTGGAGCCGAGCGCGTTGTCCCATTCTCCGGCTTCCGCGGGGGCGGCGTCCGGCGACTGCGAGTTCGCCGACTTAAAGCCGTCCGGAACGTGGGTGCTTGCGGCGGCGTCCAGGGCGCCCGCGGCACGGGCATTTGCGGCCCTCGGGCCGC
>ERZ773054.760-NODE-760-length-22558-cov-16.632938_pt1 | contig 22558 bp, 11 predicted proteins | sample MGYA00580630_ERZ773054 | MGnify/ENA primary metagenome ERZ773054 (study PRJEB29015, sample SAMEA2737994) | human oral metagenome | biome: human oral; feature: human-associated habitat; material: dental | place: China | collected 2115 ... | reverse complement strand
TATTTTATTAAAATTATTATCTTTCCATATGTTTTCAATTATCTTATTACATTTATTACTTTTATAACTTTCTTTATTATCAATTATTTTTTTGAAAAAATGATAATTATTTTTAACTAATAAAAATCCCATATATCCTTTACAATCAACATGTTTATCAATCGTTTTTAAATATAAACATTCTAAAGTATACTTATTATCAAATGAATTATAAATTTTTTGAATTTGTTCAAAATTATTTGATAAACAATTCGTATAACTATATATTAATTCAAACTCATTATACTCAAGTATTTTATTTGTATAATTGTCAATTATACTAGAATCATATTTCGAATAGTTAACTATTGTTAGCAAGTTTAAAGTATATTTATTTTTGTTATTCTTTTGCTCATTTAAAAAGTTTTTTATATTTTCTAAATATTTTTCATCTACAAATGAATTTAATAAAAAACTTAAAAAGTAATACTTTGAATTATTAGTATTTTTAATTAATAAGTCAGCAACTTCATTTTTATTTTTTAATTTTAATAAATAATCTGGATATGATTTAAAAGGACTATCAAAATTTAAATAATACTCAAAAACATCATTAAACATTTCATATTTATTATTAATAATATACTCAAAAAGTAATGAAAGTGAATTCTGAATTTTCCACTCTTCAACTTTAATTTTATCATCTTCTACTTTTTTTAAAATTTCAAAAAAATTTTTATAATCTATTAATGATGATTTTGATAAAAGTTCTTGTAACTCAATATTTTTTCCATAATCATCTGTTTTTTCAAAAATTCTTAATATATTATATTCTTTGTTTTTTTTATACTTTTTTGTTGATTTGGGAGGAATAATTTTTCTTTTTTTGCACATTTTCTCAACAAACTCTAATACTTTACATTGAAAAATATTTGGAGATATCCACTTGCAAAATAATTCTTTTTCTAATATTTCAAAATCATTTTTTATAATATCAATTTGTTCATCTTTTTGTGGCCATATAGAATAATTCATTAATAAACTTATACAATTAGAATCATCCTTATATATTTTTATAAATGTATCAAACAAAAATTTTCTAAATTTAAACACATTTTCACACGATTGTAATGTAACTATCAAAAGATTTATTGTTCTAAAATTTTTCCCTTGTTTACTTACATGCACTTCAGTTTCTAAGCAACATTCTAATGATTTGATTAGTATGAATTTTAATATATTATTGTACTCATTTTTTTCGTTATATTTATCTAATAATATTGAAATAATTTTTATTTCAAGTTTAAAATCCGGATTTTGTTCTTTCATTAACCAAAAATCTTTTATATTCTTACATATTTCATTATATAAGTCAGGTCTTTTCATTAAATATGAAATCATCAATTTAAAAGCCATTTCAAAATATTCAGAATTTTTAATATCAGATAATATTTCAAGTATTTCATTATTTAGGTAATAATTATCTTTATATTGTATTTTTAGGGGAATATTCGTTTGTTTTTCTGAATTAATTTTACTATCTATAATATTTAATGTTTTCGGAATATTTAGATTATGAAACGATTTTAAAAATAATTTATCATTTTTATATTTCTCTTTTGCCCAAACAAAGTTTATTTCATTTATTATATAATTTAATGTTTCATGAGTAAAAAATAATTCATTTATCATATTAATAGCATTTATAAATTTTTCTATAAAATTCGGATATAATTTCATTAATAAATCTGAAATCCGTATTTCTTTCAATTCTATTAAATACTTATATATTATATAATTTGCAAAATTTTGATCACTAATTTTTATTGCTTCATCATTATAAAATTCAATTAATTCTAAATCTTTCAAATTTTTATATTCTTCTAGATTATATATTTCCATAGCTTTTAGTGTTATTTTTATTTCTTCATTTTCTAAACTGAAAGGTGAAAAAAAAGAAATATAAAATAATATTTTTATTTGAGTTGTTGATAGTTTGTTTTCTTTTATAATTCTATCATAATAACTTTTGAATACATCTAATATACTATTTAAACTTTTTATCTTTCCAAGTAATATTGATTGAGAAGCCATTATCGCAATTCTAGGATTACCATTAGAAATTTTTAATATTTGTTCTTGGCAATTTTTATTTTTTTGTTTTTATTAGTAATTATATAATCTATACAAGATTGCATTCGATATAAATTATTAATATCATCTATAAATATTAGATAATTTTTATTAGCTTCTAATGTAGCTTTTATATCTTCATATATATCATTTCCATTTGGTCTAATACATAAACAACATAAATCTTCATTTAATTCCAAATATCTACATATTTCAATTGCAATTTTAGTTTTACCTATTCCTGGTTTACCAGTAAGTAATAATAATTTTTCAGTAATATCGATTGTTTCAAGAATTTCTTTTTTTTCTCTTCTTTCTATGTAGTCTAAAGATAATGGTGAATTAACAGAAAATTTATCATATCGTTTTATAAACTCATTTATATCACTTATTTGATTTGTATCAACTGGTATCTGTAAATAATCACTTGCTAAACTTTGATAATTTTCACAAATATCATGTGCCATTGAATCTATATCTATAAGCTCTATATTTATATCATCATATAAGTTTTTTAATCTATTATGCTCTCCCGGTTTTATGTTGGAATTTGTATGAAAACAAATAATTTCTTTAATTTTATCTGAAGATATCCCAGTTTTATCTTTAGAATAAGCATCCTTAATATCTCTTTCTAGTTTCGTTATAGATTGTTTTTCAACTGTCCCATACATAATTAAAGAATATAAACCATCTTCATTAATATTATAAGAATCTGGAATTCCTTTAGTTGTTTTATTACTACCTTCTTTACTACCAATATCATGCATATTTTCATATCTTTTTTTCTTTATAATATAATCTGCACAAAATCTTTGATATTCTCCAGGACTAAGCCCTAAGATTCCTTGTTGTACTTTTAAAAATTTAGACAATGAACTTCCTCCTTTTATTTTATTTCAAAAAATTCATTTAAAATGTATTATAAAAAAACATATCAAAAAATGCTAATAGTTTCATACTATTTTTAAAATAACATTAGGCTAATTTTGCTTGTTTACATAATTTTTTATTTATTTAATTATCAATTATTTATTTTCATATTTTGTTATAATCTAATAGAATTTTTAACCTATATTCATTTTTATTACATATTTATTTTAACTTTTTAATTGTTATATATCAAGTAATGCTTTAAATTCTAAAGACATCAGTCTTGAATTTATGAAGTTATTTTTTTAAAAGAGATAATTTAAAGTTTTATGTAAAATAAAAACTTACAAACAATTAAGTTCGTAAGTTAAATTCAATTGGAGCGGATGATGGGAATCGAACCCACGCAGTCAGCTTGGAAGGCTGAGGTTCTACCATTAAACTACATCCGCATATGCAATGCGACACTTAATGCATTGACAATATAAATATTATCAAAAAAGATTAAATTAGTCAATATATTAGATAAAAAAAGATAAGAAATTTATATTTCTTATCTTAAATAACTCTTCTTAGTCTTAAGCATTATATACCCTACTACTAAGATTAATGATGCTATTATAACTATAATAAATTGACTTGAACTAGTTCTTGGATTCTTAATATTATCATTCTTTTGTAATACAGCATTTATTTCATTTATAAGCTGTACATATTCATCTTTAGTTAGATTAGGATTATTATATCCATTTTTAGCTTTTTCACTTGTCTTTTTACATTCTTCACTTAAACATTTACCATCATCGATTTTCTTATCTAATTCATCTATCTTATCTTTAAGTTTCTTTTTATCTAATTCTAGCTTATCTCTTAAATCTTTTATAATTCTAGTCATATCATCTACTTCTTGTTGAGTAGAAGTATCTCTATTCATTTTATTAGCTTCTTCTATCTTATCTTTTAATGGTTTTACTGTTTTCGGTGTATAAAGATCTTCTTCTATATGTTTAGCTTTTTCTTTATCTAACTCTTCAAAATTAGCTTTATCCCTTAGTTTATTTATTTCCTTATTTATATCATCTATATGTTTTTGAACTTCTTTTTTCTTCTTTTCTATCTCAGAATCTGGTGTAGAAATATTATAAGAGTTCTTTATTTCATTTTTCTTATTTTCTTTATCTGGTAAAGTTTCATTTTTCAAATGATCTACATCTGTCTTATTCTTATTATCATAAGGATTCTTCTTAGTATCATCTATCAATTTTTCTAGTTTTTTAATAAGTTCATCAAGTTGTTCTTTTTTAGTTAATGTTGGTACTGAATTTGGATCATATGGATCACTTCCCTTAGCTATTTCTATAGCATTAGAATATCCATCTCCATCTTTATCATCATCTCTAATATCAGGTATTTTATCTTTATCTGTATCTCTTAATAACTTAATCTTAATATTTTTAACTGTTGGCGGATTATGACGATATACTCTATTATATGGCATATCTATTACTTTAGTTTCTTCATTACCTGTAAATGTATAATTAAATTTACCACTTAATTTCCTATTAGAATCATTAGTTAATCCGTTTAAATTAGTAATTGTTTCTGAAAGTAATTCATCTTTTTTATATTTAATGAAATTAACTTCATCTACTTTTTCATTAACTTCTGAAACATTTATATTTACATCTTTTATATTATCAGGTTCTATTACTTCAGTATTAGGATTAGTAACTGTTACATTAGGTACTAAATATTTAACTTCATATACATTAACTTTAACTGGTACTTCTTTAACTGAATTATCTGGATATACAATTTCTACTACTCCTGTTTTTTGTCCTTTTGTTGTAGTAGATACTGGAGTTTTAACTCTAACTGTTGTACCTGCTGGTTTATTAGTAATTGCTGTTGTTATATCTACTGGATCGTTTACTTCTACATTTAATACATTAGATACAATATTAGCATGATCTAATTCACTTTGTGTTGGTTTATCTGCTGGATTCTTCGGATCATGTCCTGTTCTTGTTTCATCAGCATCACTTATTCCATCTCCATCATCATCATCATCTTCACTATCTATTGTTCCATCATTATCTGTATCACGGTTTACTACAATTGAAGTTGTTGTAGTTGTTGATGGTAAATGAGCATAAGTTCTTGTATTAGTTAAAGTTATCGTTTTACTTTCTTCTTGACCTATCCAGTTAACTGTCACATTACCACTTATTTTATCAGCACTATATGTTAAACCATTTAAATTACTTACTGTATTAGTTGTTTCTGTATCAAGTATTTTTTCTACATAAGTTGTATCATTCTTACCTACTTCTGGGTTTACTTTAGTGAATGTAATATCTTGTATAGAATGCTTATCTATAATAGGTGAATTAGAATTATTTACATTTATTATAGGTTTTACATATTCTTTTTGATATACTTTAACATCTATTGTTACATTTTTAAATGATCCATCTGGATATTTAACTTTTACCACACCTTGTTTTAAACCTTTACTTGTGGTTGTTACTGGTGTAACTACTTCTAATGTAGTATTTGCAGGTTTATTAGTAATTCCTGTTGTTATATCTACATTATCTCCTACATAAGCTTCTAATGTTTGTTTTGTAATTAAACTTTCATCTAATTCTGCTTTTGTTGGTTTATCTGTTGGATCTTTTGGATTATGACCTGTTTTTGTTTCATCAGCATCACTTACTCCATCTCCATCATCATCATCGTCATCTTTATCTGCAGTTCCATCATTATCTGTATCTCTATCTATAGTAAATACTGTTGATACTTCTGTCTTAGGTAAGTGTTCATAAGTTATTACTTTTTTAACTACTACTGTTTTACTTTCTTCTTGACCTACCCAATTAACTGTAGGTATTCCATTTACTTCATCAGTTGATTTATTTATATTAGCTCCAGTTATATTAATATCTTCACTAACTGTTTGATCAAGTTTTTTCTTAATAAAATTAATTTCATCAGTAGTTAAATCTGGTGCAGTTTTATTAAATTTAATATTTTGGATAGGTTTACCTTCTAATACATTAGTATTACCATTTGTTACTGTTACAGTTGGTTTTACATATTCTAAATCATAAACTTTAACTGGTACATTGTATTCTTTCTTAGAACCATCACTATATCTTATTTCTACTACTCCTGTTTTTGGTCCCTTAGTAGAAGAATCTACTGGTGTTTTAATATGAACTGTTGTACCTGCTGGTTTATTAATAACTGCTGTTGTTATATCTATTGGTTTATTAACCATTGTTTCTAAACCATTGTTAATATTTATAACTGTATTATCAAGTTCTGCTTTTGTTGGTTTATCTGTTGGATCTTTTGGATTATGACCTGTTCTTGTTTCATCAGCATCACTTACTCCATCTCCATCATCATCATCGTCATCTTTATCTGCAGTTCCATCATTATCTGTATCTCTATCTACTGTTAAATGAATAGCTGTTGTTAAACTACCATGGTGAAGATAATCTCTAGTATAATTGATTGTTATATTTCTTGTTTCTTCTTTTGCTTGCCAATCTGCTATTTTTACTTTTCCTGACAATACATTTGAACTATTTGTAAGATTATATAACTTATCATAATTTTCATTATTTAATGGATCTACCATCTTTTCAATATATTGATCTGTATCTATTCCAGGTGTTCCATTAAGTGTTTTATTTACATTAATAGGAGTAATATTTTTACCTTCTGTAACTCTTTGATTATCATTTTCTACACTAACATCATGAATAAGATATTGTTTTTCATATATATTAGCTAAAACTTTATAATCTTTAAACGAATTATCTGGATATTTAACTCTAACTTTACCTTCTTTTTGTCCTTTACTTGTAGTATCAAATTCTTTTATTACTTCTAAAGTACCATTTTCAGGTTTTGATTTAATAGCTAATTTTTCATCTAAGTCATCTCCAACATAACCTTTAAGTATTTGAGTTATTACTTTTCCAGTTGTTGCATTATTAGGTTTTGATGTAGGATCTTTTGGATCTGTTCCTGCAGCTATTTCTTCATCATCAGTATAACCATCGTCATCATCATCTTCATCTAATGTATCTGGAGTTGAATCACCATCTGTATCTCTTAAAATTTTAATATTTACTGTTTTTTCATCTATTCCTAAATGTTTATATTTAATTTTATTAGTTACTGTAATTGTTTTATCTTCATCTGTATTATTTGCCCATGTAATATTAGGAATACCTGTAACTAATTTACCTATAGTTAAAGTATTACTTATATCTGTAACAGCTAAATTAGTAGCATTTTGTGTTTCTACAGTATTACTTTCTATTTCATCAGGTATATATTCAATATTATTATCTTCATCTATATTTTCATTAACTTTATTAACTTGGAATATTACTTGATTAATATGTTTCTTTTCAATAGCAGTTTGATTATCAGGACTAGCTATTAAATTACCTTTAATATATTGTTTTTCATATACATCTGTAAGTATTTCTACATCTAAATGAGATGAGTCTTTAAAAGTAATTCTAACTGTACCAGGCTTATCATCTCCTTTAACTGAAGTATTAGTATTTTTAAATATACTTACTTTTTCTATATTATGTCCTGTTAAAGGTGACGTAATACCTTGTTTTATATCTACTGTATCTCCTACATATGCTCTTAATTTTTTAGTTTTTAAATGTCTTAATTTATAGATATCTGCTTGTGAAGGTATACTTGAAGAATCTTTTGGATCTGAATTATTATCTTTTTCTTCTTGATCAGTAAATCCATCTCCATCGTCGTCATCATCTTCACTATCTTTTATTCCATCACCATCTGTATCTCTATCTACATTAAATTTAACTGTTGTATCTGTGTCTGGTAAATGTTGATATTTAATCTTATGAGTTAATGTAACTGTCTTATTTTCCTCATTGTTATTAGCCCATGTAAGATTTAATTTACCTTTTAATTGATTATTATCAAAAGTTAAACCATTAAGATTATCAAATCCTTCACTAACTACATTATCAACTATATATTCAATATAATTTTCATTATCTATAGAACCATTAACTATTGATTTATCTAAAGTTACTTCTGTTATATTCTTTGATTCTATTACATTTTGTGTAGATGGTGTTGCTGTAACATTAGGCTTAATATATCTTTTTTCAAATACATTTACATTTACTTTAACTGTTTTAAAACTACCATCTGAATATTTAACTTTAACAGTTCCACTAGTACTACCTTTAGTAGAAAAATCTGCATTATCTCCTAATTCTAATGTTGTATTAAATGGTTGATTAATTAAACCTTCTTTTAAATCTATTGGTTTATTAACATATGTTCTTAAAACTTTAGTATTAATTACTGTATTATCAAGTTCTGCTTTTGTTGGTTTATCTGCTGGATTCTTTGGATTATGACCTGTTCTTCTTTCGTCTTCATCACTTACTCCGTCTCCATCATCATCATCGTCTATTTCATCAGCAGTTCCATCTTTATCCGTATCTCTTAAAACAGTAAAACTAGTTGTTACTTCTTCAGGAGTAGGATCATGATCAGAAGTAAGTGTAGCTTTAAGATTAACTTGAATTCTTTCTTTAGTATTATCAGTTAACCAATCAATAATTGAATTACCACTTACATCAATACTAACATTTGGATTTAAATCACTGTTTAACCCTGTTACTAATTTATCAAGATCTTCTGTTGAAACTGTTGCTCCGCTTAAAGTAGGATTATCTCTTATTCTTTCTATATATTGTTCATTATCTTTTCCAAGATTAGTAGGTTCTTCTAATCCAAATTTTATAGTTTGAATACTTTTTCCTTCTAAAACTTCATTATTTGTATTTTCTTTTACTACTAATTTAGGTCTTACATAAACTTTTTTATAAACTTTTACTTTTATTTTATAAGTCTTTTTAGAATTATCTTTAAATGTTACTTCTACTTCACCTTCTTTTAATCCTTTTGTTGTGTTATCAACATTCTTAATTATTTTCTTAGTAGCCCCTGAAGGCATTAAAGTAATACCATCTAAGATATTTATAGGATCATTTTCATATATAGTAAATTCTTTAGTAGTAACTTCATTACCATGAAGTTCTGCTTCTGTTGGTTTTGATGTTGAATCTTTTGGATCAGTATGATATTTATTTTTTTCATCTTCATCACTTACTCCATCTCCATCATCATCATCATCTGTTTCATCTGGTATTTCATCTTTATCTGTATCTCTTAAAAGTGTTATAATCGATTGTTTTTTAACTGTTCCTTTTGTTTTATATTCTATTTCACCTTCTAATACAAATGTTGCTCTTTCATTGTTACCCCATTGAGCATTACTATATACAGTACTTGTTGGATACATAGTATTAGCATTTACTGGCGATGAATAATCTTTAGCTTGAGTATTTTCTTTTACAGTAGCACTAGGACTTATTGGTAATAAAGATGATTTAAATGTTAATGTTTGATTTATTACATCATCTATTTTTTTATCAACATATTCAGAACCTGTAGTATCAACACTTTCTCTATTAAATATTACATCTTGTATTGTTTTTCCTTCTATTACTTCTTGACTATCTCTACTAACAAGAAGTTTAGGTGCTACTATTTCTTTTTCAAAAACCCTAGCAATTACTTCTACCTCTAAAGTTGAACAATCTTCAAATTCAAATTCAACTTTAGCTATCTTTTCACCTTTTTGATCAGTTGTAATATCTTGTTTTACTGTTATTTTTTTAATCTTATTAGCATTATTTAAAGCTTTATCAGATGTTATAGCATCTAGTACATTAGGTGTATCATTAACATAGTATTTTAATGTCTTCTTTTGTAATACATTAATCTTATATAATGCTGCTTGATTAGGTTTAGATTGTGCATCTTTTGGATTTGAACCATATAATCTTTCTTGTTCATCAGTGAATCCATCATCATCATCGTCATCATCTTCACTGTCTATTCTTCCATCATTATCTGTATCACGATTTACAATAAGTTTAGTTTTAGATTCAGTAAAATCATAATTTTGTTCATAAGCAGTATAATTAACTATTTCAATAACTCTTTGTTCTTCTTCGTTATTTCTCCAATTAATATTAATTTTTGCTCTTAAAGTACCTTGTCCTCCTGGAGCTGTAAAAGAATCATAAACTAATGTATGAGGATTAAGTATATAATTAGCAAGCATAGGATTAACTTTATTTATTACATAATTAGTATGATCATAACTATTAGAGATATTTTCTGCAGTCCAAGTAACATTATTTATTGTATCACCATCTCTTACTGTTTGAGTTTTAACATCTGCTTCTATTTTAGGTTTAACCCATTTAACTTCATATACTTTATAATTAAGTGTATATTTTTTATATGTATTATCATTAAATACCACATTTAAATTAACTGTTTTGTCTCCCTTAGTTGCAGTATCAGGTTCTGTTTCAAATCCTACATATTTAGTATTCGTTGGTAAATTAATAATCTTTTTCTTTAACTCCGTTTCATTGTCACCAACTTCTATCGGATCATCTATTCTAGGAGCTGCTGGATCTTTTATATTTGAATTATCATATTTTAATTTGTTATTAAATTTATTGTTAGTCAAAAAATTATATGAAACAAAAAAAATTCCAATTAATACTACTATTAAAATTGAAAATGTAATTCTTGATTTAAACTTTTTCATTTTTATATCCTACCTTACATAAATTTTAATACAAATTTTAATATTTTTCCAGTATATAAGGTAAAAAGACATTTTTTATTAATTGTAATTTTATTTTTTGTAAACAAAAAAGAAGATGACACTTTAAACTTCTTTCTTTTAGATTTAGATATTTCTAAATCTTCTTCGTTTATCATATTATCTTCTAATTTATTATTCATATTAAAATACTATATATTTTAAATATGTCTTTTTAAAGTTTTTACTTTTGCTTGAGCTAATTCTTTTTCTTCTGTTTCATTATAAGATTGTTTTTTACCTTCTAGTTCTTTTAAAAGTAAATCTAATCTAATCTTATGTAATGTTGCAGCATCTTCTAATTTTCCAAATTTGCCTTCTAAAAGATCATAATTTATATTTCCCATTACAGCTGATAATGGTACTCCAAGATTACTTTCATATACTCCATTTTCATATAATTTTATTAAATATGAATCTAAATCTTTTTCACTAATATATTCTTTTAATTCAGTTCCATAAACATCTTTAAATTTTTCTTTTACTTCTTCTTTTAGTTTTTTAACTTCTTTTTCTTCATCTTTTGCTATTATTTCATTTGATTTATCAAGTTGATCGTTATAATATTTTTCAACACCAGGCATTGCTTCTTCTATTTTTGTTGTTGTTTCATCTGCAACAGTAAGCATTGCATCAGTAACAGTGTCTGTTATATTTTTTGATTCTAAAGGATCAGAAAATCTTCTTTGTGCTACTGCCATTACTGGAATTGCTGAAAGTAATGTTTCAAAATCCATTTGTTCTAAAGCTTCTTTATCTTGTTTAAATACAGCTTCAACTATTTCTTCTGATAAAAAGTCATTCATATTTTCTTCAGAATAATCTTTATTTAATTTTAATGCTTTTCCTTCTATTCTTTCAAATAATGCTTTTTTATTTTCATCTTTAATCAAATCTGAAATACCAGATGGTTCTTTAGCTGTCATATAGTAAATCATAAGATTCATATATATATATTGAAGACCTATATTTAATTCTTCTTTAGTATAAGTATATTTTCCTAATAGTTCATTTAATTCTTCTTGACTATAATCATTTATCACAAGATCTAAAGGTAGAAGTCCATCTATATTAAGTTCTAAATAACAATCACCATCTTCACTTAATCTAAAATTGTTTTCTTTATGTGTTTGTTCATGAAATTTAGTAATTGTTCCATAAATTTCATTTAAAAATTCTTCTTGAAGTTTAGTAGCTCCATTGATATAAGTGTCTATGATTTTATATTCACTAGTTTTAGGATTTTTTGTTAATAAACTATATACTACATCTTCTATATTTTCTTTATTTACTTCTTTATATTCTTTAGCTATTTTATCTGTTGTTTCATCAGTATTATTTTCTTGTCCTTTTGTTGTTGTAACAGTTTGTGTATTACTACATCCTGCTGTTAACACTGGTGTTCCTCCTAGTGCTATAGCTAAGGCTATTAATGCCATTCTTTTAGCTCTTAATTCTTTAATTCTACTTTCATTATCTGTTCTTTGGTTTTTCATAATTCCCCCCTTTTAAGACTATATACGTCTTGTTAAAACCTTTCCTTTTGCTTCCGCATTTTCTAAACTAACAGGTTCAATAGTATTAGGATCTGTTGTTTCATCTATATTTGGTATTTCCTCTGGTTGTATAGCATTTTCTGGCACTGCTGGTTGTTCAGGTTGAGCAGTATTATTATTGTTATTTTGCTCTTGAACAGCAGGTTGATTATTTTGATTAGTATTTTGTTCTTGAAGATTTGGTTGTTTTTCTTCTTGAATTGGTGCTATATCATTTTCAGATGGTAATGTTTCTACTGGTTTTTCACCTTGTCCTAATCCCATACTTTCATCTGGTAATATTTCATTTTCTACTGGTCCTGTTTGTTGATTATTGTTTTGATTTTGACCATTATTTTGATTTTGTGGTTGTTCGTTTTGATTTTGTTGTCCATTTTGATTATTTTGATTATCTGGTACTACAACTTGGTTATCTTGTTGTTGTCCGTTTTGATTTTGTTGTTCATTTTCCTTATTAAGTTTTTCTTCTTCAGCTTTGTATTTTCTTAGGTATTCACCTTTTCCTATACTATTAACATATTTAGAGAAAGCTGATTTTAAATCATTACTCCATGTTTTCTTGTATAATGATTTAGCTTCACTTCTCCAATCACTACCATATCTACTTCTTAATAATTCTTGTTCTTCTTCTGATAAACTATCAACAAAGTTTTGTGATGCTTCATTTTTCTTAGCAATTATTTGTGAATCAGATGTTGATATTTCTGATAATGAACCATCATTCCATGCTCTTATAAGTCTAGCTTGATTTATTAAAGATTCATTATTCAAATCTTGATCATTATATTTATTAACATATGATGTTGTAGATGAATCTGATCTATATTCATTAGAATTCATATATTCATTTACATCTTTACTAGCTCTTGCTGCTATATTATAGATAAGATTCGATGCATCTAATTTTCTTTCTTGTCTTTCAGCTTCTTTTCTTTCTTTTTCTGTTAAATCTTCTTTATTAACTTCTTTTCTTTCAGTATGAGTTTCAGTCTTAGTTTGAACTTCTTCACTTTCACTAGTTTCAACTTTCTTTTCAACTACTTTTTCTTCTTGTTGAGCTTGTCCTGTTGAACTAGATGAACTACTTGAAGATCCTGACCTACGAGATGAAGAACTTCTTCTTGATTCTGATTTAGAACTACTATGATATTCTTCACTATATGATGATCTTAAATTTAGATATTGTCTAGTAAATATATCTCTTCTAACATTTACTAAATATCCTACTGCTTGATTATCATTAATTCCGTAAATTCCACCTAATTTAGAAAAATCTATTCTACTTACAACTTCGTTTAAAGTTAAAGTTTTTGTTTCTATTTTAGATATAAGTTTATTGTATATAGCTACAATATTCTTACCTTTTTGTGTTTGTGAAATTTCATTAATTTCAGTTTCACTTAATTTACCTAAATGAGAAGTTAATCCTGTTATAGATATATTCATTGATAAACTTGATAATTTTAATTCTGCTTCTTTTACATTTTCTGTTCCAAAGCATTCTTTTAAAAATTCATTATAATTATCAAAATTAGCTCCTAAAGCATTAAATAATGCATATCTATAATCACTATTTCCGCTTAATATATATTCAACAAATTTTCTGCTTTCAATAATTTTTTGATCTTTAGCAAGTTCATCTGCTAAATATTTTTCATTAGCATTAGCAACCATTTGACCTAAAGTATCAGCTTTTCTAACCATACTCTTAAGTAATGCTTTATCGTTAATTAAAGACATTATACTTGTTTCTGATTCACTTCTTGTAACACAATTTCCAAATGCATCTAATTCTTGAACTATATAACTGTTTCCTTCTTTAGCAAGAGAAACAAAATGTGTTCCACTTCTTAAGAAAGCTTCTCCATATGTATTTAATTCTTGATTATCATCAAGTCTACTTATAAGGAAATTTTCTACTTGATATGAAGTAGTTGAATTGTTCATAACAAATCCCATTAATGCACTTGTAGCAACAAATGATGTTAAATCATCTTTTGCATATTCATTGCTAGCTCCTGAAGTAATATATGAATAATATGCTGCTCTATGAACATCAGTTGCATTTTCTACTGTAGGATTTTGATTAAATTTTAAAACACTATCTTCCATCTTATTAAAGAATGCTTTTTTATTTTCATCTTTAATTATATCTGCTACTCCAGATTTTTCTTTAGCATTCATATAATAAGTAGCTAACTTAGTATATGCACTTTTAACAGAGTTTTGAATTTTTTCTGAATTAAATTGATGTGAACCAAATATTTGATTTATTTCATCTTGAGTATAATCATTTAACATTAAATTTAAACTCATAGCTTCATCAAGTGTTAAATCTAAATAATGTTCGTTATCATTTTCTAATCTAAAGTTATTAGCTTTTTGTGTTTGTTCATGAAATTTAGTAATTAATTCTGCTGTTGAATTAAGGAATTCTTTTTGAACTTCAGTTCCATTTGATAAATCAAAATCTAAAATTCCAGAATTACTTCTTTCTTCTTGTTTAGTTGTTTCATTTATTACTACATCACTAGAATATTCTTCGTTAAATGATGAAGTAGTTGTTTCTTCTTTATTTTCATAAGATTTATCTACAGCTGCTAAAGTTTCTTCTAAGCTTCCTTTTTCTTCAGGAGTTAAATTTTCATTTTCTTCTGACACATTTTTAACTGTTTCTGTCTTAGGTTTAACAAAATTACTTGCTAAACTGCTTCCAGCTGCACCAAGTACTGCTCCACCAATAGCAGATGCTCCTGCTACTGCTGCTAATGTTCCCATTCCAAACTTAGCTTTTGATCTATCAGCTTCATCAACTTCTTCTATATCTTCATCTAATAATTCTTCATCATCTTTTACAGAAGATTTTTCGTTATTATTAGGATATAAATTCACTTCTTCAAAATCATCACTTTCTTTATTTAAATTTTGTTTGTCTGTTTTTTTCATTTCTTCCTTTTCTTCTAATCCTGTAGAATTTTTATTAATTATTTCAATTTCCTCTGGTGTTAATTCATCACGATTTTCATTTTCAACAATATTTTTATAAAATTCTTCATCTATTTGGTCTACATCAACTACTTTAATATATCCTAAATTTGCAGCTTTGCTAACCGCTTCATTATCAACACCTTTAGCTTTTTCATCCATTAAATTGTGAGAAATTAATAAGTTTTTTAAAAAGTTATCAATTCCATCTACTACATGTAAACCTTTTTCTCCATCATAATTAACTAATACTTTTTGACTTACATAATCTAATGAACTATCGTCTTTAAATTTACCAAATACTATTATATTGTTTAAACTTTTCATAATTTTACCCCCTTTTTATTAATTTGTAATTCTCTTATTACCAGTCATTACATAACCACTATTTATTAAATTACGGTCATTATAATAACTCCATTTATAATCTACATAACCTTGAGATATTATAGTTCTATTTCTATATTTATAACTATAATCTTTTGTTGTATATGCTACTCTTTGTTTTTCAAATCCAGCTAATTCTTTAACCTTAACAAATAATGTAGTTTCATCTTCTACTAAATTACATGCTACTGTTACACCTGAATAAGTAACATTTACATTTGTAGTTGTATTTTGAGACTTGATTCTAGTTGTTGGATTACCTCTACTATCTTTATAGTATGTTCTTGTAATTGTATCAACTTTTTGACTCTTACCTACTGTTCTTACATATTTTTTCCATATTGTATATGGTGTTGTAGTACAGTTTCCACATCTAGCAAAGTCCATTCCTACGAATTCATATCTAACTGATAGAGTGTTTGTTGGTGGACTACTTAAACTTACCATTCCAACATATCTTTCTCCACCTTGAGTACCTTTTCTAGTAACATATGAATCTGTTACTCTTGTTTCTACTCTAGTTATTTCCGTAGATGTTTCATGAACTGTTCTTGTTGTTGAAGTTGTTGTTGTTTTTTCGTTTCTATAGTATTTGAAACCATCACAACTTCTTTCTCTTACAGTTTTAAATTCTTTATTTACATAACTGTATATTGGTCTTGCTTTAACATAATTATATTTAGTTACTTCTCTATAACCTAAATCAACTATTTCTTCTAATTCTCTAAATCCAAAGTTTGGTTTTGAATTAGGATTATATGTTCTAAATTGCCATTCTGACCAATTAGAATATTGTCTATTAAATGTCTTCTTATATTGATATTCGAATCCTGTTTTTTGTTTTGTAATATTGATGCTACATATATTAGTGTTACCAGCATTATCTTTAATATATCCATATACTGTTGTAGTTCCATCATTTGTTACTCTATAAGATAAGTTATTGTTGTAATTGAATGTTCTACCCATTCCATATCTTTGAACACCAGACATGTTATCGTATCTTCTTGACCATCCAACTAATACATCACTCTTATATGAACCATTTTGATATATTCCACCGAATACACTTAAATCACATTGAGGTTTTGTTCCATCTTTCTTAAATTTCAATGAACAAATTGCTTCATTACCATTAGAGTCTTTTACAAATCCTCTAACTGTATAATGACCATCTCTTGCACCTGTTACAAAATCTCTTTGATTGTATTCAACATTAGAATTTGTAATTCCATATTGAGTAATCCATGCTCCATTAGTAGATTTCTTAGACTTAAATGCTACTCTTACATTTGAAGTATACCAGTTATTTTCTCCCATAACTCCTGATGTTATTTCTAGTTCACAACTTGGTTTAGAAATCTTATTATTTGGTGTGTCTTTATGTTGGAAACTAAGGCTACATACATTTATATTACCTGCTTTATCTTTAACATATCCATATACTGTATTATTTCCATTACTGTTAACAACGATACTATCTTTATTATTTAAATCTACTTGACTTGATTTACTTACACCGTAAGAATCAACTCCTGATGTTTCATCTAATGAATTAGTAAGTGATACTTTTACATTACCTACATAAACTCCATTATGTTTAATTCCATCTACTATTTGTAATTCACAATTAGGTTTTACTGAGTCTTTCTTAACAGTTACATGACATATTGCAGTTTTTCCATTTGAATCTTTAACATATCCATATACATTAGTTACACCTTCTTTAGTAACTTGATATTGTTTTAACATATTGTATGTTGGTACATTGCTTTCACTTAAACCATACTCTGTTATATATGCACTATTATTAGATGTAGTCTTGTATTTGAATCCAACTGTAACATCTCTTGTAAACCATCCATTAGTACCTTCTACTCCACCTGATACATATAATTCACAACTTGGTCCAGTTACAATTAAATCTGGTACTGTTTTTGGTGGTATTCCAGGAACTTTTTGATATTTACCATTTATTTCTATTTCTTTTTGACATACCCCACCTTTAGTTGGACAATAATCATAACATCCAACAGGTACTATAATGTAATCTTCTTGACTTCCACATTTTAAATTGATCTTAAATTGATACTCTGTATCTTTCTTTTCAATTTCTACATATGAAGCATTAGCATCACAAGTTTTACCTTCTTTATCTATTAAAGGTAATACAAGTTTCATATTTAACATTTCTTGTAATGTTAATTTCTTCTTGTCACCTACATTTTGAGGTAATCTTTCTATAGTATAATACTTCATTGCTGCTTCTTTCATTATATTAATGTTTGCAGCAAATATTTGTGCAGTTAAACTATTCAATTCTTGAGAATAGTTATTTGTATTACTATTGTTGTTATTATTACTATTATTTCCACCTAATTTACTTATTGGTAAAAGATAAATTAATAAAACGATAAAAACCACTGCTACTACAGCTTTTATCAAAAAATTTCTTATTGAGTATTTTTCTTCCATCTTGGATTCCCCCTCCGTTATGAGTTGTATTATATACATTTTTTAGTAAATGTCAAGTTTTATTAGTGTTTGGCCACTATTGTAGATATCTATATTAAATTCTTTGACATCTTTTGACTTCTTTAAATACTTTAATAAATTGCTTTTTAATACTTCCCCATTACCATGAATGATAGCAATATATTCATTCTTCATTTTTATATTATCACTTATGAAGCCTTTAACTAAATACATGGCGACCTCTAAAGTTTCACCATGTAAATCTAATGTATTAAATATATTACTATAGAGGATTGTCATCACTTACTCTTTTTACTTCTTCTAAAGTTGGAATAGAATATCTTCCACCTATTTTAGTTACAGATAACGCTCCTGTTATATTTGCTAATCTAAGAGTATCTTTTAAACTCATATTTTGTGATAAGAAATATAAAAATGCTGCATGAAATATATCACCTGCTGCTGTTGAATCCAAAGTTTTAACTTTAATAGATGGAACTATCATATAGTTTTCATCTTTAACAAAACTTCCTTTTTCTTCCAAAGTTATTATTAATTTACCATTTAATTTAGATTCTACTTCATCATATATATCTATAAGAGTTTTTAAATTAGTAAAATCTATTTTTTTAGCAGTTAACTCTTCTGCAAAATCTTTTGAACAAACTATATAATCACTTAATTTTGCAAGTTCTAAAGTATGTTCTTTTAAACTACCTGCATCTATTATCTTAATAGCATTTGGATTTTGTTCTATGACTTTTTTAGCAAAATCATATTCATAACCATCTAAAAATATATAATCTAAATCTTTAGTATCTGGTGTAACAGATAATTTTATATTTTTTTCTCTATTAGTAAGAATAGTTCTAGTACCTTTTGATAAATTTGCAATTATATATGATGTAGTTGTTTTTTTATTAATTTTTTCTAAATATTTAGTATCAACTTTAATATTTTTTAGTTCTTCTTCTATTTTAGAACCATAGAAATCATTTCCTACTACTCCTGCAAAAGAAGCTTCAAGTCCCCATTTAGATAAAAGGTAAGAAGCATTTGATGATGATCCACCACCACACTCTATTCTTTCATCAAATCTTATCTTTTTATTTTCAACTGGATATTCATTAACTGGTATAGTTATGTCATATGCAGCTTGTCCTATACACATTACTTTCATTTCTTCACCCTCTTTTTATTAGTATTTCTAATGAAATTATACCATAAAAACAAAAACTTTTATCTACAAAAGTAAATAAAAGTTTCAATACTATATTCTAGTTTTTTCTTCGATATATTTTATTGCTTCATCTATATCCATTATTTGTTGTTCAGCAGTATCTCTAAATCTAATAGTAACTTTATTATTTTTTAATGTTTCATCATCTATTGTTATTGAATAAGGAATTCCTATAGCATCATTTCTTTTATATCTTTTTCCTATACTTCCACTATCTTCAACACTTGTCATAAAATGTTCTTTAAATTTATTATAAATTTCTTCCGCTTTTTCAGCGTGATATTTTTTTATTAATGGTAAAACTGAAGCTTTAATAGGTGCTAATTTTTCATTTAATTTTAAAACTATTCTATCTTCTTCTTCGTTATATGCATCAAATAGTAATGCAAGTATTATTCTATCTACTCCATATGTAGATTCGATAATATATGGAATATACTTTTCACCTGTTTCTTCATCTAAATATTCCATTGAAACTTTAGATAATTCTTGATGATTTTTTAAATCAAAATCTGTTCTATTATGAGTACCATTTATTTCTCCCCATCCAAAAGGAAATAAATATTCTATATCACAAGCATTTTTAGCATAATGTGCTAATTTTTCATGATCTTTATAACGAAGTTTTTCTTTGTTAAGACCAATATATTCCATAAATTTCATTCCATAATCTTTAAAGAAATCATATTGTTTTTCATCAGTATCTTTCTTACAAAATGTTTGATATTCCATTTGTTCAAATTCAATAGTTCTAAATGTAAAATTACCTGGTGTAATTTCATTTCTAAATGCTTTACCAATTTGTCCTATCGAAAAAGGTAATTTAGTTCTAGCAGTTCTTAGTACATTTAAGAAATTAACATATTCACCTTGAGCATTTTCTGGTCTTAGATAAATAGTACTTTTAGAATCTTTTGTAACACCTCTTGTTGTTTCAAACATAAGATTAAATTCTCTTATAGATGTAAAATTACTAGCTTTACAATTTGGACATGGTATTTTCTTTTCTTTTATAAATTCTTCCATTTCTTTGTCAGTCATTTTATCTGCTATTACAGTACTATCAAACTCTTCAATAAGTTTGTCAGCTCTAACTCTCATCTTACATTCTTTACAATCAAGAAGTGGATCTGAAAAGTTTTTAATATGTCCTGAAGCTTCCCATACTTTAGGATGCATTAATATACTAGCATCTATTTCATAAGCATTATCTCTTAATTGAATAAAAAACTTTCTCCACATATCTTTAAGATTATTTTTAAGTCTTGCTCCTAAGATACCATAATCCCAAGTATTAGCTAAACCTCCATATATTTCACTTCCTTGATAAATAAATCCATATGTTTTAGCAAAGTTAGCTAAATCTTTCATAGTTATTTCTTCCATAATTTACCTCCTTTTATGAAACAAAAAGAGATTCTTATCTGTAAGGACGAGTATTACCCGCGGTTCCACCTTACTTATTCTAAGAATCTCTTTATAACTAAAAGCTCCAGTATTCCACACCTTCGCAGCTTTAATAAATTTAAATTACATATATTTTAATTTCTATTATACTATTTGTCAAGAACTAGATTTATTTAACCATTTTTCTAAAGTTTCAATAGATATTTCAAACCAATTATCTTTTGTATTAATCATACCAATATGTGAAAATACTGCTCTTGATTTTTTATTATCTTTATCGATTGTTGCAGATATATTTTTATGTTTTTTATTTTTAATTTCTTCTAAAAATTTATTTAATATCTTTCTAAATATATCGTTTTTACCTTGATATTCTTTTATTATTTGAATTTCTGCTAAACACACACTGTCTTTCATTAATATATAGCAAATAAAAGCAACTATTTTTTTATCAAGTATATAAAGTATTATATTATAATTAGGATCATTTAAAATCATAGATTTCCAATATTCAAATCCTTCTCCTTTAAAAATTTTTTCTCTTTTTTTATATTCTTCTAATCCTTTTCTTAAAATATAATCTTTCATTAAAATATCATTCATTTCTAAATATCTATTTTCCGGTATTTTATTATTTGAGTTATATATTTCAAACATATTTATTCAACCTCCTTAAATTCTTCTAACAACAAATCCGCTAAATTACAATAAAACTTTGAAGCAGTATCATATACACCATTTTCCAAAAAATTTCTTCCTGGACAATATCTACATAATTTTCTTTTATAACAATTTTGACATTTGAAATTATTTTCAAATTTAATATTATCAAAATATTTTCTCATATCTTCAATAGCATCCTTTATTTTCCAACTTTTAATGTTATATTTTTTATCAATTACCAAACAAGGTTTAATGAATCCATTGCAGTCTATATAAATTATTTCTTTTGCTATTTTGCAAGAAAAAACTTTATTAATATAATGATTTTTATTTTTATCTTTTTGAATTTCCTTGACTCTCTCTTTAAAATAAAAAGTATCTCCTTCATCTTGCTTAATAACAGATATTATTTCTTTTGGAGTTAAAGATAATTCATTTCTACCTTTGTTAACTTCATTTATTTTAGGAAACAAAATATAATCATATCTAAACATACATTTATATTTATAAGAAATTTTTCTCATTTCAGCCAAATACATATAATTTTCTTTTGTTAAAGTCGCTTTTAAATTAAACTTTATTCCATTTATACTTAAGAATTCAATAGAATTTATTACTCCATTATATGAATCATTAACATGAGTAAATTTTTTATATGTTTCTTTATTATATCCATATAATGTTATTTCAATTAAATTAGGCTTAAATTTTAAAAAAATATTTTTAATATCATTATTAAAATAAAATCCATTAGTATTAATACTAACAAACATTCCTTTTTCTTTTGCATATTTATACATTTTAATGAAGTCTGGATTAAGTGTAGGCTCTCCTCCTGTAATTAAAATTGAATTACAATTAATACATAATAATTGATTTACAATATTTTTAAACTCATCAAAAGTCATCATTTTCCTTTTAAATTTATCAATATAACAATGACTACAAAAAAATGAACACACATTAGTTATCTCAATCGTACAATTATTGATAATTTTTGAATTCAGCAAATTATATAAACTTGATATATCTATTAATTCATTTTTCAATATAATACCTCTAAAATATTATTTTTTAATAATATTTTTATAA
>ERZ773054.758-NODE-758-length-22572-cov-10.558378_pt1 | contig 22572 bp, 25 predicted proteins | sample MGYA00580630_ERZ773054 | MGnify/ENA primary metagenome ERZ773054 (study PRJEB29015, sample SAMEA2737994) | human oral metagenome | biome: human oral; feature: human-associated habitat; material: dental | place: China | collected 2115 ... | reverse complement strand
GCTCATCAAGAGCGTTCATTGGATTGCCGTGTCCTACAAATAGAGCTGGGATTTTCTTAGTCATTAAAAGAATCTTAATTTCTAATTTGCTAATTGAATGCTTAGTTCTTTCAGTTGTGCCTCATCGATAGGCGAAGGGGCATCAATCATCACATCGCGACCGCTATTGTTTTTAGGGAAAGCGATAAAGTCGCGTATCGTTTCTTGTCCGCCGAGCAGTGCTACCAATCGGTCGAAACCAAAAGCCAACCCACCGTGAGGAGGAGCGCCATATTTGAAGGCGTTCATCAAGAAGCCAAATTGCGCTTGTGCCTGCTCTGGTGTAAAGCCTAATAGCTGGAACATCTTGGCTTGCAACTCTTGGTTGAAAATACGTATAGAACCCCCGCCTACTTCGTTGCCGTTGAGCACGAGGTCGTAAGCATTGGCGCGTACGGCACCTGGGTTGCTATCGAGTAACGGAATATCTTCAGGTTTAGGCGAGGTGAAAGGGTGGTGCATCGCAAAGAAGCGTTCTTCCTCTTCGCTCCACTCCAAAAGTGGGAAATCTACTACCCAAAGTGGGGCATACTCATCGGGTTTGCGCAAGCCAAGACGCTCGGCGAGTTCCATACGGAGGGCGCTGAGTTGCCCACGTACTTTGTTTGCTTTACCTGAGAGAATACAGATAAGGTCGCCTGCTTTGGCGCCAGTGCGCTCTGCCCACGCCTTGAGGTCGTCCTCATTATAGAATTTATCTACTGATGATTTGAAACTGCCGTCTTCATTGCATTTTACATATACCATTCCGGAAGCACCTACTTGCGGACGTTTTACCCATTCTATCAAAGCGTCAATCTCTTTACGGGTGTAGCTGTTGGCACCAGGTACGGCAATACCAACTACTAATTCGGCTTCGTTGAATACCTTGAAATCGCGGTGTTGTGCGAGGTCGTTGAGTTCGCCGAATTTCATACCGAAACGGATATCAGGTTTGTCGTTGCCATAAGTTTTCATCGCCTCGGCATAGGTCATACGAGGGAAAGCCCCAAAGTCTAAGCCTTTGAGTTCTTTGAGGAGGTGTTTTGCCAATCCTTCAAAGGTTTGGATAACGTCCTCTTGTTCTACAAACGACATTTCGCAGTCTATTTGGGTAAACTCCGGCTGACGGTCGGCGCGAAGGTCTTCATCGCGGAAGCACTTTACAATTTGGAAGTACTTGTCTAATCCGCCTACCATTAGCAGTTGCTTGAAGGTTTGTGGCGATTGTGGAAGTGCGTAGAACTCACCTGGGTTCATACGGCTGGGCACCACAAAATCGCGAGCTCCTTCGGGTGTTGATTTGATAAGTACAGGGGTTTCTACCTCTATAAAACCTTGTTCGGATAGATAGTTGCGCACCATTATCCCCACTTTGTGGCGGAAAATAAGGTTATCGCGCACAGGGGTACGACGTATATCGAGATAGCGGTACTTCATACGGAGGTCTTCACCGCCATCGGTATTATCTTCAATGGTAAAAGGAGGAAGTTCGGAATGGTTGAGCAAGGTGAGTGCTGTAACGAGGATTTCCACTTCTCCGGTAGGGATATTTGCGTTGGCAGCCTCGCGTTTGATCACAGTACCTTGAATTTGAATCACGTCCTCGCGTGAGAGGGTTTTCGCCTGCTCGAAGACTGCTTTATCAGTGCGTTCTTCGTCAAAAATAAGCTGGGTGATGCCATAGCGGTCGCGTAGGTCTACCCAAATCATAAATCCCTTGTTGCGGACGCGTTGTACCCATCCGCTGAGGGTTACTTGTTGTTTTTCGTGAGAGAGTCGTAGCTCTCCACAAGTATGCGTTCTGTACATTTATTTGTCGTTCGTTATAAGTTTTTGAGTTATATTCTATTGAGATTTAACTTCTCGGGGTTATTTCTGTTATCCCAAAAAGATATAATTTCAATCACTTGTTTTTGTTCTATAATTTGGTAAAAAATTGAAAAATTACGAAGTACAATTACTCTTCTTACATCCTTTCTATTATCTACTATTGTTCCTATTCTTGGATTATACTCAAGCATTTCACAAATTTTAGCTATTTCAGCTTCTAATTTTAGAATATAACTTTCTGATTGAGTCTTTTCTAACCAATACAGCGAAATATCATACAATTGAATTTTAGCTTTTGGCAACCAAATAATCGTTAGATCTTCCATTTTTCCAATTCTCTATGAGTTCTCGTAATTCTTTCATTACTTCATTATGAGGAATAAAGACACCTTTTTTTGCCTCTTCTAAGCCTTCATCTATAGAGCGTAGTTCAGCTTCTGAAACCTTTGCATAAGGTTCAGTGTATTCATTAGTAACAATCTCAAAATCTAAATTTTCAAGAGCAGCTTTAGCCTTTTCCAATGAGAGATGTTTAGGTGGTTTAATAATAAGTGTACTCATAATTTTAGTATTTTTAAATTCAATTATTTTTGATATACTTCAAGTTCTTTAGTAAGAATTTATAGACAAAGGTTTTTTCTCTTAGGCTTCTTTCTCTATGAGTTCTCGTAATCCTTTCATTACTTTTTTATGAGGAATAAAGATACCTTTTTTGCCTCTTCTAAACCTTCATAGTTCAGCTTCTGAAACCTCTACGTAAGATTCAGAATTGTCAGAGAAATTGGGGATAAAGATGTTCATTCATCTAATTGAGCAAAAACTCGTCCTCCTCATTACTTTCAATGCCTAAGGCTTCGTATATGTACTTGAAGGTGGAGAGCAATTTAGGTTTGCCTTCGATGAGCGCTACATCGTGTTCAAAGTGGGCAGAAGGCTTGCCGTCGGCGGTGAGGATTGTCCAACCGTCTTTAAGTTGGCGTATGCTCTTGGTGCCCATATTAATCATAGGCTCTATAGCCACGACCATTCCATCTTTAAACTTCTTACCATTACCGCGTTTGCCGTAGTTAGGCATTTCGGGGTCTTCGTGCATTTTGCGTCCTACGCCGTGCCCGACGAGTTCGCGCACTACTCCATAGCCGTGTGCCTCACAGTGTTGTTGTATAGCGTGTCCCACATCGCCTACACGGTTGCCCGCACGAAACTGACGGATACCTATATACAGCGATTCTTTGGTTACGCGCAATAGTTCTTTTACTTCGGGGGCTACTTCGCCTACTTCAAAAGTATAAGCGTGGTCACCATAGTAACCGTTTTTCAGTGCCCCACAGTCTATCGAGATGATGTCGCCTTCTTGCAATGGGCGGTCGTTAGGAATGCCGTGTACTACTTGCGCATTAGGGCTCATACATAGGGTATTAGGGAAGCCATACAAACCCAAAAATCCTGGGGTAGCCTCTTGACTGCGGATGTACTCTTCGGCGATTTTATCGAGATATAGGGTAGTTACCCCTGGTTTTACTTCTTTTGCCATTATACCCAAAGTGCGTGATACCACTTGGGCAGCTTGGTGTAGTAGTTCTATTTCTTCGGCTGTTCTAATGTGAATCATTTTCAGGTGTTAGGTGTTAGAGGTCAGGTTTCAGGGGTTAGATATGACCCCTGAAACCTGATACCTGAAACCTATTTTTTGAATTGTTTTAGTAAATTGGTTGTGGAACTGTCGTGAGCAGAGATTTCGGTAGCGGCAATGTCTTTAAGGATTTTGCTTGCCAACTGTTTGCCGAGCTCTACGCCCCATTGGTCGTAACTGTAGATGTTCCAAATCACACCTTCTACAAATATCTTATGCTCATACATAGCGATAAGGCTACCCAAACTTTCAGGGGTGAGTTTATCGATGAGGATAGAGGTTGTAGGGCGGTTTCCTGTAAACACTTTGAAAGGCACTAAGGCTTCGTTTACCTTGTCACCCATTTCTTTACGCACTTCGGCTTCGGTTTTACCTTTTAAAAGAGCTTCGGTTTGTGCAAAGAAGTTAGCCATTAGCTTGTTGTGGTGGTCGGTATTGCCGTGCAATGAGTGTTTAAAGCCAATGAAATCAGTAGGTATCAATTTAGTACCTTGGTGAATGAGCTGGAAGAACGCGTGTTGAGAGTTGGTTCCTGGCTCACCCCAGATGATTACTCCAGTTTGATAAGGGATAAGGTTGCCATCACGGTCGGTTTGTTTACCGTTACTTTCCATTATACCTTGTTGTAGGTAAGCCGCCAAGCGGTGCAAATACTGAGTATAAGGAATGATAGCTTGACTTTCGGCTCCGTAGAAGTTGTTGTACCACACGCTGAGCAACGCTAAGACTACCGGAATATTCTTCTCAAACGGAGCTGTGCGGAAATGCTCGTCCATAGCGTGTGCTCCTTTGAGCAATTTATCAAAGTTGTCGTAACCTACTGATAGAGCGATGCTGAGACCTACGGCACTCCACAATGAGAAGCGTCCGCCTACCCAGTCCCACATAGGGAATACGTTATCAGGGTCTATACCGAATTTATCGATTTCTTGCAAGTTAGTAGACACCGCTACAAAGTGTTTAGCAATATCTTTTTCGCTACCCGATTTGAGGAACCATTCTTTTACAGTAAGCGCATTCGAAAGGGTTTCGAGTGTTGTGAATGTTTTAGATACAATCACTATCAAGGTAGTTTCGGGGTTGAGGTGCTTGATAGTTTCGAGCACGTGGTCACCATCTACATTGCTGATGAAATGTACGTTGAGGTGATTCTTATAGAATTTAAGCGCCTCAGTTACCATTGCCGGACCGAGGTCAGAGCCACCGATACCAATGTTCACCACATCGGTAAAGGCTTTACCGCTATAACCTTTGCGTTTGCCACTGATGACCTCTTCGCTGAACTGTTTGATTTTGTGTTTTACAGCGGCTACTTCGGGCATTACGTTTTTGCCATCTACGTTTATCACGCTATTTTCGGGCGCGCGAAGGGCGGTGTGCAATACGGCGCGTTTTTCGGTGTTGTTGATAAGGTCGCCACCGAAGTATTTGCCAATAGCGTCCTTTAAACCACATTCCTCGGCGAGTTGCACAAGGAGTTTAAGGGTTTCTTCGTCTATGCGGTTTTTAGAATAATCTACATAGAAGTCGTGCCATTTGATGGCAAATTTCTCCCCGCGAGCGGGGTCTTTCTCAAATAGAGAAAGCATATGGCGGTCTTTTACTTCCGCAAAATGTTTTTGCAATGCTTTCCACGCATTGGTTTGTGTTGGATTACTATTTTTTAACATTTTTATTTATATATGTTTAATGTTGTTATTCTTTTTATAGTCAATCACAAATTAGTCTGTAAATTTTGCACCTTTAACTTTGCCAAAGTTTGAAACTTTGGCAAAGTTAATTATCTTAATAATCAGTTGAATTCTCTATTTGTTTAATTATAATCTATGTAATAGCAACTAACATCTGTCTTTTCAGAGTGCAAAACTACAAAATAATGACGCCTCACCTTTAGCTAATTTGCTAATTTACAAATTACTTAATGAAACTTACTTTTTCAGTCTTTTAAACACAAAACGGGTGATAAAAATACCTGTAGAATCATTGCTTCCTGCATTGCTCTCTACTCCACTGGTAACAAAAGCAAGTTCCCAGCCTTCTTCACTCATTGTGTTCAACTTAGAAGTGATAAGAGCATCGTTGGCAGCGATGTTCTGAAAACGAATCCCCCCGAGATTAAAGAAGTTGAGGAGTTTGGTCTCATCAAAGCCCCTTACGCGAATCTCATCACGGTCGCTTTTGTTGCGTTCGTCTCCTTCTTCTGAGCGCGTAGTGGTAAATTCTTTATAATTGCGTGTTTCATTAGCTGAGATAAGTCGCGAACGTCCTGCTCCCGAAGGTACCACCGATTCAATAGCGGTTACTACCTTAAATTCATATACTTGTGCTGAGGCGGTAAAGCCCACAAGAGTCAATAGATAAAAAATAAACTTTTTCATTTGTATTTCTGCTCAATTAACCATTAATCACTAATCATTAACCATTGTTACGACACCGTTTGCTTTTGTACATTCGTTACCTCCTCTTCCATTTCAATAGGGGTCGCTTTTAGCGCATCAAGTTGTTCTTTTAGTGGCGCAATCTCCTTCAAATATTTAGCTTTAAGTCGCGCATCAATAGGCACCGATTCTGGTAATTTCTCTCTGAGTGGGTCTACTTGTCTTCCATTCTTCCAGAAACGATAGCACACGTGAGGACCTGTTGCCAAGCCGGTACTTCCCACAAGTCCAATCACCTGTCCTTGCGATACGTGTTGTCCTCTGCGTGCTAGTATTCTCGACATATGCAAGTACTGTGTTGTATACATATTGTTGTGACGCACCTTCACGTAGTTACCATTGCCCGAACTATAGCCCGCCTCAATCACCGTTCCTGCTGCCGTCACCCGTATAGGCGTACCTGTAGGTGCTGCATAGTCGGTACCAAAATGTCCCTTCATACGGTGAAGCACAGGGTGAAAACGCATTCCAAATTTAGACGTAATGCGGAAGATATCCAAAGGCGATTTCAAAAACATTCGCTTCATCATATTCCCCTTTTCGTCGTAATAACCATTTGTACCTTTTGCCGAATCGGTAGTGAAGTTAAAAGCGTAATAAGGTTTCCCTTGCCACTCAAAATAAGCCGCTTTCACTTTCTCAACTCCGGCAAAAATAGTGTCGTCCACATAACGTTCCTCATAAATAATCTTAAAATTATCACCCTTTTGCAAGCGGAAAAAGTCGATGGTGTAATCAAAAATCTGTCCCATTTGGTAAGTAGCATTCGCACTGATACCCGCCGCAAGCGCATCAACTGTAAGATTACTGTTGATATTTCCTGCCAATGCTTTTTCCACAATCGTTACTTTGCGTTGCGCTTTGTAAGCGTGAACCGAGTCTCCAAGACGCACCACTACGTAATCTGTAACGTTCGGCTGATAGATAAAGCTATGGGGTTTCGAGGGGTCTTTTTTATCGTACAAAAAAGCGTAAACCTTACCCGTACGTATATTCTTAGGGTTAAACTCTCCTTTGGTTTTTTGGGTGATATTATGAATATCCACCGCTCCTATATTGTTCTCTTCTAATAGTTTACCAAAGGTATCACCTTGCTTAATCGTGTCTTTCACTATCGTGTAATCATTCAGGTTAAAACCAAATTCATACACCGGAGGTTTAGGTGCCTCAACAGTAGCCGAAGCGGTTGCCTTCTCAGCATTAGGGGTATCATTACAAGCCGTGAATACCGAAAGCTGAAGTGCAAAAAATGAAAAATAAAGGACTTTCTTCATCATAAGTTTTCTGTTTCTGTTTTTACATTTTTTAGTTCACAAACACCAAGCCATTTAAGGCGCAAGTGTATCAAAAAATCTTACAAAGGTGCAAATAAAAAATGAACTACGCAAATAAAAAAACTAAAAAAACTGCATATATCTCCTTTAATTTATTCATAATTAATGTATTAAGCTGTATACCTCAACTCTCCCAAATTGCTTCTATGTCCTCTTTTTCAACACTTTTACCGCTACCCTTCACCTTATCTTTTTCTTAAATCCCAGCCATACCCAAATGCCCTCTCCCCTACTCAGTACATTTTTCTACCCTACAAGCTATATAAGTAGTACATTTTTCCATCAAAACTCCATTTCACAAAATGCCTCCTCCCAAAAAAGTGCCATCTATCGTCCAACATTCGTTCAAGGTTCGTTTAAGGTTCGTCCAAGCTACCTATACAATAGTAAATTTTTCTTTTTGAAAATCCTATCTTCATTATTATTGGCATTATTGGCATTATCAGTATTATTATTATCTTTGCCCCCATAAAACAAATTATTATGAAATATCTTTATACTCTCATTGCCCTACTAACAGCTACTAATACCTTTGGGCAGAACATATTTTTGCTCAAAGAACTCTTTTTAAAAGGAAACGTAAAATCCGTGCGCGTTATCCCTTATCAAGTAAAAGAAAACAAAAAACACCGCATTCAAAAAACAGCTGTAAAGAAATTCTATTACGATGAAAATCTCTTTCTCTTAGCCAATGAGCAAGGATATGTTGTCCAACAAATTATGTTTGCCGACCGAAATGTGTTCAACCTTAAAACAGAAGTAACTTACGACGATAATAACCGAGAAACAAACCTAAAAGTATACGATGAAACCGATACTCTATTGCGTGAGTACACCCTTACTTATGACGATAAAGAGAAAAAAATGCAGAAAACTGTCTACTTCCCTAAAACAGGTAAGGAATATTTAGTGCTTTCAAGTGATACAAACAAACACAGTTACCCTACCTATGCTACTTATTACAACACCGATGAAAGTATCAAAAACTACTCTTCATATAAGTACGACAAGAGGGATAACCAACTCGAAACCAAAGTCTACAATCCCGATAAATCAATAAAATACACCAAGAAGACAAAGTATAATAAAAACGGATTCGTTACCCACCAAATAACCAAATCCAACGAAAAGAATAAAAGCCTCGAAACAGTGTATACCTATAAAAAAGAGCCTTTTCCTACTGAAATGCTCTTAATTTTCGAAAAGAAGACCCATAATAAAGCAAAGAAAATAAACTATACCTTTTCTTATCAATACGATGAAAAAGGCAATTGGATAGAGAAGAAATGCTTTTCCGAAGGCAAATTAGTATATATCGTAGAAAGAGAAATCACATATTATTAGTAAATTAGCTTCATATTTAATTATTAGTATTATTGGCATTTTTGGTATTATTGGCATTATTAAAATTTATATAGTATGAGCTTATTCTCTATTCTTATATTTCTTTTTTTCTTTTGGCTTTTTAGACAACTCACCCAACAGCTACCCACCGAGCAACCCTTTCGCAACCCCTTTCAGCAAAACATATCATCCGCTACATTCGAGCTGAATCTCCTCTCACTTTGTAGCTTAGTTATCAAAGCCAACGGACGTGTTACCCAAGCCGAATTAGATTTCGTGCGCTTGCAATTCGTACGTCTTTATGGTAAAGAACGCGCCAATGCCGTTTTTCGCAGTTTTAATGAACTAATAAAAGGACGCCAGATAGAAGCTCCCCGAGTAGCAATGTACATACGCGCTCGTACTACCTACGAAACACGCTTGCAAATCCTCTATTTTCTCTTTGGTATTGCTCAAGCCGATGGAGTAGTAAGCCAAGACGAAGTACAACAAATAGAGCAAATAGCCTATTACTTCCAGATAGAAAAAAGTGATTTTATAAGCATCAAAGCAATGTTTGCTAACACTTATAGCAGTAATAGCTATACCCAAACTCCCAATGAAAATGCTTATGCTATTTTAGGTATAAGCCCCCAAGCTACTGATGCCGAAGTAAAACAAGCTTACAGAAATATGGCAAAAAAATATCACCCCGATAGAGTGATTACAGAAGATGAAGCCATAAAAAAAGGCGCCGAAGAAAAGTTCAAACAAGTACAACAAGCCTATGAACAAATCGCACGCCAAAGAGGAATGAACTAACCTAATAGCTTACCCCTATAAACAAAAAAGTGGCAAGCTACCTACATCGCACCGCTACAACCGAATACCTTTGCTGTGTTCCCACCCTGGAGGATTTTTCAGGAGCTGGTCGTGTAGGACTTGCCGGCGACAAAAGTACAACTTTTTTATTACATAGCAAATTTTTTCTATTTTTTTTCTTGCTTAGTAACTCTATTTTTATTACTTTTGCACCAAAAGTGTTGTATAACAACCTTTCAAAATCTAGTTAAAACAGTTAAAAAACAAAGAAAAATATTAAATATCAATGATGAAAAAACTATTCTTTTTATTCTTAGCGCTCCTATCGCTACAATGTAGTAAATCACAAGATAGTGAGACCACAGGTTCGAGCTCTAACAAGATGCTCACCCTTATCAATCAGCAAAGACAAAAAGGCTGCAATTGTGGTAGTAATTATTTTAAACCCGTACCTCCTGTAAAGTGGAATAAAACAATAGAAAAAGTAGCCAAAGCCCATAGTGACGATATGCTTAAACGCAACGAATTAACTCACTATAGTAAAAACGGACAAGATCCTGGTAGAAGACTTACTAACGCCGGTTATAAATGGGCTACGTGGGCTGAAAATGTAGCTATGGGACAACAAAATGAAGAAGAAGCGATGAAAAGTTGGCTCGAAAGTCCTTTACATTGCGCTAATATTATGAATGCTCAAGTTACTGAAGTAGGTGTTGCTCGTAGCGGTAAGTATTGGACGCAACTCTTCGCTGCTCCTTATCCTTAATTTCTAACTGCTTCCTAACTCTTAAAACAATGTATCTCGACGTTCATTCGCATACCCAGCACTCAACTTCCGATACTTTGGTAATTCGCAATCAGTATCCACTTACCGCCGATACTAGCGAACCTTTCTCAGTAGGTATTCACCCTTGGTTTTTAAACGATTTTGAGGCGCAGTGGAATGCACTTATACCCTTAGCCCAGCACTTCAATTGTTGGGCTATAGGTGAATGTGGCCTCGATAAGAACGTTACCTCTCCCCTATCCTTACAACAAGAAATCTTTTTAAGACACATAGAATTAGCCGAAAGTTTAGAACTCCCACTTATCATTCACTGTGTGAAAGCTTATGCCGAGGTAATACAACTCCGCAAGCGCACCCGCTCACAACAGTTATGGATATTACACGGCTTCAGAAAAAACCTAAAAGTAGCACAAGAGCTCATCACTCACGACATTGCCATTTCTTTTGGCACTCCCCTACTCTATTCTCATCAATTGCAAGAAGTCTTTAAGAAAATCTCCCCTGAATACCGGTTTTTTGAAAGTGATGACAGCATTCAACCATTAGTTATCAAACAAGTCGAACAAGCCGGACTTATCTAAGGTCTAAAATTTAAATCTAAAATTTTCTACTTAAAAAATTTGCTCGTTTGCTAATTACTTCATATCTTTGCGCCCTGAAAATTGAAAGGGGGTGTATCTTTATGTTAATAATTCCTTTAAAAGACGGAGAAAGCATCGATAAAGCTTTAAAACGTTATAAACGCAAATTCGACCGTACAGGTGTAGTACGTGAACTACGTGAAAGACAACATTTCACTAAACCTTCTGTACGCAGAAGAGCCGAAATCCAAAAAGCACAATACATTCAGCACTTGAAAGATCAAGAAGAAGTATAGTTCATTGTGGAGATATTCAATTTTTTTTAAAGTAGGAACGGATTAATTAATATTCGTTCCTATTTTTTTATTTAAGTGTTGTTCATTATCCTTATCGGTATTGTTCATTGTCCATTCTTAAATTGTGTATAACTTTAGGAAGAAAAAATACTAAAATATTTGCTCTTTTATGTTTTCTGTGTATACAAAAATGAAGATGAAAAAAGCAAATTTATTTCTTATAAAATATCCACTACTTTTTGTCAGTTATGAACAATCTACTAAGTGAAAAGTTCTCAACAAAAAGTTGTGCATAATATCAAAAAGAGTTATCAACAATTTTGCTTAAAATATTCATTTAAAAAACCGTAAATCACTTTTTATTGTTGATAACTAATCATAATATTCTTAAACTGAAAAAAGCAAGTTTTTAGGCTTAATTTTATCCCTCTTATGAACGTCATCATAATAATAACCCTTCTTTTTTTAGAAAGAAATCTTTTTCAATTTATAATTTGGTGATTGTTGATAACTCAAAAATATTTACTTTTGCAATATGAAAAAAACAAATAAAACTCAAAAACAAGGAAAATCAGGGAAACCTAAAAAGAATAAGAGTTTAGCTAAACGCAACAAGCAAGAGCTTATCAAAGCGATTTTCTCGGTGTTACAAGAACACCCCGAAGAGAGCTTTAACTACAAGCAAATCGCTGCCAAACTCCATATTACCGATGCACCACGTCGTGATATGCTGGTGAAACAACTCGTACAACTGAAAGAGAAAAAACGCATTGTAGAAATCGACCGCGGAAAGTACCAAGCTATCCCTATGCAACACTATTATGTAGGTACGCTTGATGTGAGTTCACGAGGCAATGGATACGTAATAGTTGATGGTTTAGACAACGACATTTTTGTAGCACAGAATTTTCTAAATAAAGCTCTCCACGGCGATTTGGTGGAAGTGTATGTATTTCCTCGTTTTAGAAATCGCAATAAAATGGAAGGAGAAATCAGCAAGGTGTTGGAACGCAACAAAGTGCGTTTTGTAGGTACTGTCCAAATGCACAAAAACTTCGCCTTTGTAGTCCCTACCGATGCCCGTATGTATACTGATTTCTTTGTGCTGAAAGACAAACTCAATGGCGCTCAAGATGGCGACCGTGTGATTGTGCGCATTGAAGATTGGAAAGACAAAAGCGATTCGCCTATGGGGGTAGTGGAACAGATACTCGGCAAACCAGGGGAACAAACTACCGAAATGCACTCTATCTTAGCCGAATATGGTCTGCCATACACCTATCCAGAAGAGGTAGAAGCCTTTGCTAAAAAGTTAGACCTTTCCATTACTGATGAGGAGATTGCCCGTCGTCGTGATATGCGCCAAACTCTTAACTTCACTATCGACCCTCGTGATGCAAAAGACTTTGATGATGCACTGTCATTCAAAGTATTAGAAAATGGCAATTACGAAATTGGCGTACACATTGCCGATGTATCACACTACGTGAAAGAAGGCACTATATTAGACGAGGAAGCCTATAACCGCGCTACTTCAGTATATTTGGTAGATAGGGTAGTGCCAATGTTACCTGAAATACTCTGTAACTTCGCTTGTTCACTCCGTCCCGATGAAGATAAATATACCTTTTCAGCAGTCTTTGAGATGAATAAGAAAGCCGAAGTGGTAAATATTTGGATAGGACGTACTGTAACACACTCATCATTTAGGTTTGCTTACGAAGAAGCACAATCAGTAATAGAACAAGCCAAAGTAGGGGAGGGGTATACCATTCCTGCCGAAACTTCTATTACCGATAAAGAGCGTGCCGTACCTGCTGAGGTAGTAGAGGCTATTCTCACACTCAATGCTTTAGCCGAAAAACTTCGCGGTAAGCGTATGCGTTTGGGAGCTATTACTTTTGATAAAGTGGAAGTAAAATTCGACCTCGATGAGAATGGCAACCCTACAGGGGTATATTTCAAAGAAAGCAAGGAAGCTAACAAACTGATTGAAGAGTTTATGCTCTTGGCTAACAGAAAGGTAGCCGAGTATGTAGCCAAAATGAAAAAGACATTCGTATACCGCGTACACGACGAACCCGATGCCGAAAAACTACAACAGTTCAACACAGTTATCGGACGATTTGGTTATAGTTTAGATTTGAAAAACCGTCAAACCACTACCGATTCGCTCAATAATTTATTAGAAGAAGTGAAAGGCAAAAAAGAACAAAACTTAGTCGATACTTTGGCAATACGTTCAATGGCAAAAGCTACTTATACTACCAAAAACATAGGACACTACGGTTTAGCATTCGATTATTATACCCATTTCACCTCGCCTATACGCCGTTATCCCGATGTGATGGTACACCGCCTTTTGCAACTCTATTTAGATGGCGCTCCTTCACAACCCGAAGCTGAATATGAAACCAAATGTAAACACTCGTCACAAATGGAGAGTTTAGCGGCCTCAGCTGAGCGCGATTCTATCAAATATATGCAGGTGAAATATATGGAAGCCCATAAAAACCAGCAATTTGCAGGAGTGATTTCGGGTGTAACCGAATGGGGTATTTATGTAGAAATTACGGTCAACAAATGCGAAGGATTGGTACGCGCTCGCGACATTAAAGACGATTATTACACTTTCGACGAGCAACAATACGCCTTGGTAGGGCAAGCCACTGGCAAAACCTACCAACTTGGCGATGAAGTAATGATACGCGTGAAAAACACTGACCTGATGAAAAAGCAATTAGACTTTGAATTGGTAGATTAGTCATAGCACAGCAAGCAGTTTTTGAATCGCATACTTTGCTAAAGTTTCTTGCCCGTACGGCTCGTACCTTTGGCAAAGTTTTTTTATGCTTTTAATAATATATTGAGTAACAATATGTATTTGCTAATATATTTTTAAAATATTGATATATAAATAATTATAAGATATTTTATAAATTGATAGTAAAAGAGTTGTAAAAATATTTGGAAGTTATAAAAATATAATATAGCTTTGTCCTATAAAATCCTAATGCCTATGACTGATATTGATATTATTTCCTTTGGAGATATATTTTGTTGCTTTCTTCTATAAACAAAATATAGTGAGAATTTTTTCTTAAAAATAACTTCCCCTAACTGAGCTACGGGTTATTGTCTTCATAAAAAAGAACGTGCAAAAGAAGTATTTTTTAACTAAAAAAGTTAGTATGCAAAGACTCATAAAGATTTCGTTTTTTATGCTATGTTTTGTAGTAGTGTTAGTGTCTTGCTCTAAGGATAAAAATCAAGATCCATTGCAAGATTTGCAAAATAAGTCAATGACTTATGAAGACTTCTTTAAAACTGTTTCAGAAAAAGAAGTAAGTGTTCCAGAAGATAAGGTACTTTTTATCTCTTACGAATTTAATGCAAAAGATGAGACTATTACTTTATTGTCAAGTACTGAGGCTTTTCCCAGTGAAAAAGTAGTTTGGGATGCTATAGTTAAGCATTACGAGCTTGAAGCTTCTCGTGGAGGAGAAAAGTATGATTATATTGTAAATTGTGATAAAGGCTGGAGTAAAAAATGTGAAGCATATAGTTGTTTAGGTGTAGTTAAAAGTTGCTTGAATCAAGGAGGATGCGCAACTATTTGTAAAGCTAATATGGTTTATGTTCCAGATATAAAAGCTTTTTATATATCAGATAATATTGATGAATTAGTGTTATCAGAAGTTGAAGGAGAATTTTAGTTTAAATTTAAAATTTTTCACTATGAAAAAAATATTTAAATTTTTATTTCTAACGGTATGCTTAAGCATAGCCTTTATATCTTGCTCTAAGGATAAAAATCAAAATTCATTGCAAGATTTGCAAAATAAGTCAATGACTTATAAGGAGTTCTTTGAAACTGTATCAGAGAAATCAGTAGACTTTGTTCCAAATGAGAAAGTATTACTTGTCTCGTACAAATTAAACAAAGAAGATAATACCGTTACTTTCTTGTCAAGTATCATTGCTGAATCAAGCTGGGGTGTAGGTTTTGATGTTGCTGGTAAGTACGAAAAACAACAACTTTCTCGCAATCAAAAAGATAATTATACCGTATTTTATGCAAATAATGATGGTGAGAATTTAGAGAAAACTTGTAATGGAGTTAGTAATTTTAAGCAATTGCTTTTTAATTATTATACTGAGGGTATCGATAATTATTTAGTTTATGTACCTGATGTAAAAGCTTTCTATCTTTCTAAAGACCTTAAAGAATTAGTTGATTTGAAAGATGAAGAAACTCTAAAGCAAGTAAATGAGGTTATCAAATCATAGTTAATAATTATCACAATACCAATAGAGTAGGGGAGAGGTACTAAAAACTTCTCCCTTATTTTTTGTGATTCACCAGTTTTTTTAGTACTTTTGTGCAATTAATCAAATTTTAGGTAGAAATAGATGTTTGCGGATGTATTGCTTGCATTACCTTTAGGCTTGTTGTTAGCTTTTACCATAGGTCCTGTCTTCTTTGTATTGCTGGAAACAGCCATTACCAAAGGATTTAGGGCAGCTATTGCTTTCAATTCGGGGGTAGTATTAGCCGATGCCGTCTTCATTCTCATTGTCTATTTCACTACCAGCAGTCTGTTGCGCGAAATTAAGGACGACCCTAAACTCTTCTTTGCTGGCGGACTCATAATGATAGCTTACGGACTCATCTCGTTCATCAAACTAAAAAAAGACTTCAAGAAAACAATAGATAACAAAGAGAATGCCTATCTGCAAGTAGCTGAAAAAGTGAACTATGTAGCCCTCTTTATTAAAGGTTTTCTACTGAATTTCATCAATATAGGGGTTTTAGGTTTTTGGTTAGGGATTATCATTGTTTTTGGTCCTAAGCTCGATATGAATGCCAGTAGGATATTGGTGTTTTTTACTTCTATTATCTTAGTATACTTTGCGATAGATATCTTTAAAATTCTCATTGCTAAGAAACTTAAAAACCGACTTACCGCTTTTCATATCTACAAAATCAAACGCGCGATTAGCATTATATTGTTAGTCTTTGGAGTTTTCCTGATACTCCAAGCGTTCTTTCCTAACGTATTACAATTAACTGATTAAGTGCGAGTCGCACAAGCAGTGTATAAAAACTTTGTCAAAGCTATAGCCTCTTGTGCTACGAGCTTTGACAAAGTTCATAATTACAAAGTTTGTTATCTATTTCTGATTCCTGACACCTGTCCCCTGAAACCTATTTTCCTGATTTGTATTGATTATTTAAGTATTCAGTAACTTCTTTGGTAATATCTTTTTTCTCAGTACCGTAAAGTACACTACCACCGTCGTTAGCCCCAAGGATAAAGGTATAGCCTTTTTGTTTTCCGTACTCTTTAATATTTTTCTTCACTTTGCTGAGTAAAGAATCCATTTGAGTTTGGCTTTCCATTTGTATTTTTTGTTCTTCTTGTTGCAAATGTTGTTGCAATATTTGGCTTTTTTGCATCAGTTCGTTGTATTTTTTCTGAGCTACGTTCTGAGGGAGAGTTTTAGCCTGAGCGTCGAAAGCACGTGCTTCAGTTTGGAACGCCATTGAAATACTGTCGCGTTTTCGTTCGTAGGCACTAATTTGTCCTTTTAGTTTTGCCTCGATGTCTTTTTTTTCTTGATAGTCGTTTAGAAGTTTAGAGTTATCTACAAACGCCACCTTGTCGGTACAAGCAGTAAGGGCGAGCAGTGCTACGCCTGTTAAGATGAGTTTTTTCATTTTTATAATGTTTAATTTGAATTACGTGGCAAAAGTAAGAAAGTTTTACGTGTAAAAGAAATATTTTTTAATTTTGTTACTAAAAAAGTAAAAATACTCTCTTTCGTCCCTATTCATTACACCTTGTTTCACGTGAAACATTTTGCTATCTTTTTTTACCTTGTATAAATTTATTCTATATCAGAAATAATCTTCTATAAGTGTACTTTATCAAAAATGACTTTATTACAGCTTGTTTTAAGTATTATTTTTTAAAAAGTAATAAAGTATAAGGTAACAGTTGAGAAGTCTTATAAAAACGTCTTATTTTAAGTTTTTGCTATTTTTAGCTTCAAAAATAGTAAAAATAGGTAAGTCTTACCTCTTATCTCTTACTTCTTACCTAAAACATAAATCTGCGATGAGTATTCTCCTTTCCTCCAACCATAATAATTCGAACGAAGTCCATTAATGAAACCTTTAAGAAAATGTTTCTTTCCTGTTTTATATTGCTCGGAAAGCATACTCACATAAAAAGCATCAAAAAGCATAGGGTGGGTAGCAAGCAACTCAAAACCTTCTTTGGCAAAAAGCTGTTCGATACTATCCTTAGAAAAATGCCATAAGTGTCGGGGTACATCATAGGCTGCCCAGTAGGCTCCGTAATGCTGTGCGTCCCACGAACGATAATTAGGTACAGCTATAACAGCTAAGCCGTCTTCTTTCAGTAAGTTACTGATGAGCTCTATTTCTTGTGTTACATCGAGTACGTGTTCCAATACGTGCCACATAGTAATCACATCAAAAGAGTGGGGGAGGAGGTTACTAAAATCAGCTTGTAACAAAACTCCTTTTTCTTTTGCTTTCGTACGTGCTTTCTCGCTGGGTTCTATGCCCATAGTCTCCCAATGAGCACACTCTTTACCACTACGCACAAAGTCGCCTGTACCTGCACCTATATCAAGCAGACGAATATTTCCTTTTTTGTATTGTTTGATGAGTTTTATTTTGTGCTTTAAGTTATAACTTTTCACCCATTGGTAGAGTTTATCAAATAGTGTTCTACGACTGTCTGTATGCGAAATATAATCCTCACTCTCATAGTATTTTTTAAGGTCATTAGGTAGGGGAGTAGTGCGGTAAAGTTTTAATACTGAATCATATACGAGGGTAAAATCCTCTTGTGATACGCTATAATCTTTAATTGTCATTAGTTATTAGTGTTTACTCGTTAGTTACTACTTGTCAATTATCAATTGTGAATTATCAATTGATAATGTTCCACGTGGAACATTTCTTATAAACTTACTTTTTATCTTTCACTTGTTACCTTTTACCTCGTAAGAAAGCAAACAGTTTTCTCTTCTTCAAATATTCAAGGTTGTAATCATTCTCGTAAGCTTCACGTTCAAAGATGATATTATGGTAAGCTCTCTTCTTATCTTTATACTTAATATATTTCAGTATAAAATCCACAGCATACCATATATAGAAAAATATCACCAAGAGTTCTCGTTGCTGAGCTAAATGTATGCGTTCGTGGTTGATGAATTGTGCATCTTTCAATAGTTTTGGGTCATTAGTAAATATAAAAGGGTAGAGGGTAATACCACTAAAACCCTTAGGTACTAAATATCTGTTTACTATAAACCGATTCATATAAGTAAAAAATATGTGGCAAAAGTAGTGAGAAATTAGCAGATAAACAAATGAGTTCTTAATTATCAATTCTCAATCGCCAATTCATAAATGTTCCACGTGGAACATTTATGAATTGGATATATAGCTTTATTAAAAAATATTTATTACCTTTGTCGGCGTAAAATAATAATATATCAGTATGAAAAAGTTTTTAATCCTGTTGTTATTTCCTTTTGTCGGAATGGCACAAATTATCAATACTCCAGCTACACGTTTGGAAAAAGAACTCAATGGTAAAGCAAAAGCTCTTGTCGAACGTACTTATGACGTCTTTCAAGGTAATCTTAAACAAAAACGTCTTGCAACCGAAAATTATTATGAATTTAATGAAGAAGGAAACACCTTGCAGTTAGAACAAAAATACAGTGGTATTACTTTGCGTTACGACTATGTTTACAATGCTGAGCAAAAACCTCTACAAGTGAAAATATTGAGAATGGCTCACGGAGGTATACAGAGTTCTACGGGACTCTATGAATATAATAACCAAGGGCATTTAGTAACTTATCGTACAATGATGGAGGGTAGCGCTTCGCCTACACAAACCTATACTTTTAACAAGTGGGACGCCAACGGTAACCCTACTGAAGGTCTCTTAGTAACACCCGATAGCAAAGCGAAGGTATTTCAGGAGTTTGATAAAAATAACCAGCGCACTTTGCTCAAAATGGTAACCGAAGGAAATCCACCTACCGAGATGCGCATCTCAGTGCGTTACGACCGTGAGGGTAGGGTAGTGGAACGCAGTATTGCTGAGGGGAACACCAAACCCGATGTAATGCATTATACATATGATAAAAAAGGTATTCCTACTGGCGTAAATAACCAGAAGTTTGAACATACTTTTGATAAGCAAGGTAATTGGGTTACTCGCATTGTATTCGTCAATGGATATATCGTAGGATTTACAGAAAGAGAAATAAAATACTAATATTAAAAATACATATACTTATGAAAAGACTATTTATTATTACTTTAGCTTTGTTCTGTACGGCTTGTAATACCGATTGGCGCAGAAAATACGATGAGGTATATCCGTCTCAAAACGGAATTTCAATGGTAAGAAGAGATAATAAATACGGACTCGTAAATGCCGAAGGTACCGTCGTAGCACCTTTGAAGTATGATTATATCAATATCTACCCTTCTGCCGAAATACCTTTTTATGATGTTACCATTAATAATTTATATGGGGTGATACGCCCTTCGGGTGAAGAACTCATTCCTGCTCAGTATAATTTTATTTCGTATTCCGAAGGTGTTTTTATTGTACAACTCAATGATAAGAAAAAACTTCTTAGTACTAATAACGAAACACTCACCCCTTGGTATGACGAAATAGACTTCTTTTTCGGTGGTCTGGCTCGTGTTAAACAAGGTAATAAGTATGGCTATTTAAATACTAAAGGTAAAGTAGTATTGCCTTTTGTATATGATGACGCTGATGATTTCAACGATAGTAAAAAGGCAATGGTGAAGTATAAAGGTAAGTGGGGAATGATTGATAATCTCGGTAATACAATCATTCCTTTTGAATATGAACAGGCTGAACCCTATACTAAAAGCAATGAGGAATGGGAAGATTATTACTATATCCTCATAAAGAAAGGCAGAGAGGTAAATATAGATAAAGAAGGTAATCTTTTGTCATTTAAATAATCACTTCTTTTACTTCTCCTCTAAATATCACTTTAAACGATAAACGCTTCCATTGTTTAGGCAAGCGAGGCGTAAACGTTAGTGCACCGTTCTTTACACGCATACCAGCAAAGCCCTCTACAATGCTGAGCCACGTGCCCGCCATCGAGGTGATGTGTAACCCTTCGTGTACCTCCTTGTTGTAGTCGTCCAAATCAAGCCGAGCTGTACGCAGGTAGAGTGCGTAGGCTTCCTCTGTCTTCCCTAAGGCTGATGCGAGTACACTATGCACACAAGGTGAGAGTGACGACTCGTGTACGGTGAAAGGCTCATAAAACTCATAGTGCTTTTGGAGTTGTTCTTTGGTAAATCGCTCTTCAAAGAAATAAAACCCCTGTAACGTATCTGCCTGTTTGATATAAGGCGAACGCAATATCCTATCCCACGACCAATGTTGGTTGAGCGGGCGCTCCCCAGTAGGAATGGCACTTACAGGCTTCAAGTCTTTATCCAAAAAACCGTCTTGTTGTAAGTATACATCATACTTTTCGCTATAAGGCAAGTACATATGTTCCACAATATCACTCCACTCCTTCAATTCTTTAATAGTCACCCATTGCTTTTCGCTCTTGTATTTCAGTGCCATAGTCGCTGCATAACTCAAACACCAAGAGGCAAGATAGTTCGTATAGAAATTATTATTCACATTGTTTTCGTACTCATTAGGTCCTGTCACCCCTAAGATTACGTACTGTTTCTTTTCTTCTGAAAAATTGACCCTCTGTGCCCAAAAACGTGCAATAGCAATAAGCACTTCCATTCCATATTCTTTCAGGTACGACTCATCGCCCGTATAACGTGTATAGTTATAAATCGCAAAAGCAATCGCCCCGTTGCGGTGTATTTCTTCAAAGGTAATTTCCCATTCATTATGGCACTCTTCACCGTTCATCGTTACCATAGGGTAGAGCGCAGCCCCGCCAGTAAAACCGAGTTTCTGGGCGTTTTCAATAGCTTGTGGCAACTGTTTATAGCGATACAACAGGAGATTGCGAGCTACTTCCGCGCCTTTGGTAGCCATATAAAAAGGCAGGCAATAAGCCTCAGTATCCCAATAGGTACTACCACCGTACTTTTCACCCGTAAAACCCTTAGGTCCTATGTTCAAATGAGCATACTTCCCCTGATACGTTTGGTTGAGCTGAAAGATATTAAACCGGATACCTTGTTGCGCTTTCTCATCACCTTCAATCACAATATCCGATGTCTCCCATATCGTCGCCCAATCCTCTTTCTGCATCTCCAATAACCCCTCAAATGTTAATGCCTGTGCGTCTCGTACCTTTGACAAAGTTTTAGACTTTGTCAAAGGTGTATAGCCACCATATTTTTCAATACGAAAGGTTTGGTTTTGCTTAACAGTTACTCCATACTGCAACCCTATATAGTTCTCCTTTCTATTTTCTTTTCCACTGATATTCAGTTCTTTTCCTTCTATAAAAAGATGATTTTCCATAAAGGTTTGCACTTTAAAGGCTGTCTTTTTAGTTTCAGCAAGTATAGTAGCGCAGTTGTTTTCCGAAGAAATTTCCAAAGTATTCCAAAAATGCTCGTCCCAGTTAGCATCATTATTCTTAATACCACTGTCTAAGTAACTTTCTATTTCTATGGAAGTATCAGCATTAAGAGGACTAATCTCATAACGTAAAGCTCCTATTTCATCATAACGCAACGAGAGCAAACGCACTACTTTTACAGCAATTTCCACACCGTTAGGAAGTGTAGCCGTAAAACTTCGCTCGTACCAACCCTCTTTCATATTCAGTTGTCGGCGGAAGTTTTTTACCTCCAAGCAAGTGTTTAAGTCTAATAGTTCCCCGTCTATTTTGATGTGCAGTCCTATCCAGCTGGGCGCATTGAGCACTTTGGCAAAGTACTCAGGGTAGCCGTTTTTCCACCAGCCCACTCGGGTTTTATCGGGGTAATACACCCCACCGATATAGCTCCCTTGAAGTGTATCGCCCGTATAGTTCTCTTCAAAGTTAGCGCGCATTCCCATAGCCCCATTTCCAAGGCTGAAAATACTTTCGTGTTTGGTAACCTCAGCTTTATTAAAGCCCTCTACGATGATGTTCCACGTGTTCATAGCTATTAGTCTTCACAAGTTTAAAGTGCAAAGGTAGAAGATAATTAGCAAACGAGCAAATTTGTATAATTAGCTCATAAATACCCTACCCAATAATGATTACCATTACACTTTTCCATCATACCTTCGCTTTTTCTGTCTCCACATTCTCCCTTTCCGTCCCTACACTCCCCCTCTCCTTGGGAGAGGGACGGGGTGAGGATTCCCTTTTCTTTCGCCTCGAAACCTTGTTTTTACCATTTTTTGCATCGCTGTATTATGTTATGAGTCAATTATTTATATACCCTTCCTATACCAATCGTCCAAGATTCGTATAAGCTT
>ERZ773054.757-NODE-757-length-22636-cov-3.446924_pt1 | contig 22636 bp, 16 predicted proteins | sample MGYA00580630_ERZ773054 | MGnify/ENA primary metagenome ERZ773054 (study PRJEB29015, sample SAMEA2737994) | human oral metagenome | biome: human oral; feature: human-associated habitat; material: dental | place: China | collected 2115 ... | reverse complement strand
CACCTTGGTTAGGCGGTACTTCAATTTCTTCGTCACCACCACCGCCACCTTGGTTAGGCGGTACTTCAATTTCTTCGTCACCACCACCGCCACCTTGGTTTGGCGGTACTTCAATTTCTTCGTCACCACCACCGCCACCTTGGTTTGGCGGGGTTTTTATCTTATTTTTTATCCTATCTTTGCCGCCGCCGTTTTGATGAACGACCGTATCGCCACCCCGATGGACAGTTCTGCTTTGCACCACTTCACCTTCTTCGTTTACTTGGATTTCTATCAGGTTATCACAGATAGGATCAATGACCATACGACTATCGCCATAGTCTGCTATCAGCACGTCTTTGCCCCCCGAACGAACAATTCGGTTTCCACTGGCTAGCAGCACCATCTCCCCATTACTAGTGCGGCTGATACCCCAGCTCTTGTACACCGTCCCTTCTTCAAGAGTTGCATGCTGATAGTTAACCTTACTCTCCACCTCTCGGAAAGCATTCAGTACATTAGCCCTAGCTTCGTTATCATCTTTCAAATGATCGGCAAAGTCATTAATATTGCCGTTATAGCCATTCTGCTCCAATACGTCCTGCGGTAGGAGTGCCACCGACATACCGGCCAGCTGCTCCGGGGTAGATTCACAGCTCTCCATGACATGCTTGGTAATAGACTCCTGACTAGAAGTATCAATCTCCCCGGTAAAGGATGAAGCCGTCTTCTTAAAGCTACAGTCATAGGTGCCATCACCGTTGTCATGCCCCCACATGTGATAATCAGTCGCCGGTAGGTTATCAGCATTGTAGTGGCGACCGGTCGCTTCTCTACCCTTAGCAATATTGTCGAGCTGAGTTAAAGTCATCGAATGAAACTCATCTTGATGAGACTCGTGGCTCTCTTGACCGGTCTGTTCCTGACCTCCGTCCTGAGTTTGACTCATAGTCTCCTGACTCCTGCCACCGCCCGCATCTACTTTAGCATTTGCTGTCACCGCTCCCGCCGTTGAACCAATTGCGGTCGCCAGCGTCAAGCCGACCATCGCCATCGCCATATTTTTCTTAAACCTGGATGGTTGCTTATCGTGCTTCTTATTCTTGCCCGATTGGTCTAATGTTTTCTGCTCGTGGTGATTAAGGGCGTCTTGCGGTAGTCTATTGACGAAGCGAGCTGAAGCCGGCATAGCTTTACCTTGCTTTTCGACTACTTTACCGTCAGCACTCTGCTGGCTACGCAGTAGCGCCTTACCATCGGCCAGGTTCGTCGGATTGGCAAAGCCACCTTTGATCGACTTACTGACATCGTCGTCAGGGTTAGCCGGGTCACGCCATTTCTCGCTGTCCGGCGCCACTGCTCGCCACACTCGTCGAGCATCATCACCGTCCATCCAATCGCTATGATCTTTCATCCAGCCCTCAAAAGCACTCTTCTGGTCGTCATTTAATGTAACTCTCACGCCACCGGGATTCTTTAGGGCGAAACGAACCACTTCGTCTACTTGGCTATGGCCCAAGCCGTTCTCTTCGAATGACTCCAACAGACCTTGCGCCTTTGCCTCTTCAGCATTATCCGGCAGACGATACTGCTCCAGTTCTTCCTTGGTGTATGGAGACCCCTCAGCTTCATGCTCGTCTACTAATCGCTCAGACTCCTCGGCGTCGGTCTCTGATGATATTTCGTCGATCTGATCAGTCTCCCGTTCAGCGGACTCTCGTGGTTCAGCCGTCTCTGTAGTGACAGTCGGTTGCTCGGCAGACCCGGCTGGAGACTCGATTGGCTGTTCGCTCACTACCGGCTCCTGAGTTGCAGCAGTCGTCGACTCAGCGACGACCTCCGTCTTAGTGTCGGACGACCCCGTAGTTACCTCAGCACCGTCCGGCTTGGGCGAGTGGTCAATCTTGACTACTGTACTGGCGGTGTCAGTAGATGCTCCACCATGCTCACCTGCGGGCTGCAGTCGCTCTGAGCGATACTCGGCCGATGCGTCCACATCCGCCGTAGTGCTAGCCGGTGAGTCCACCTTATCAGCCGTTGCGCCCATAGCATCAACCGCTACATCAGGCTTATCACCGGGTTGACCGTTCATCACGTCAGCTAACTCTTGGTCATTCAAGCCGATATCACCAAAGTAGTCCCATACATTGGTGTAGCTATTAGCTGATTGATCGCCTTGGTTGCTGTTTTGGTTGAACTCTGGGTTTGTCGCCATTGCTATTGTCCTCTTTTTATCTGATTACATTCATCTGGCTTAAGCTTAGCACCGGCTAACCGGTCGTGTCAATACGCACCGCTGTTGTCATGTGGACAAGGCCGTTCCACCCGCCCCACAACCATTGTAGATGGAAAAGATACATCAGACCCCTAGTCATATATAATAGCTAGCGATGAATTACTACGACGTCTCTATGGTTGGTAATGTGGGCAAGTATCGTGACGTGCTCACCTATCAGCACCCGGATCGCCTCGATACCGGCACTTTAGTTGATGTGCCGGTGGGTCAGCGGACTTCACTCGGCGTGGTCGTCGGACACGCCACTAAGCCCGACTTTGCCTGCAAGGATATCAGCCGGGTCGCAATAGATCACCCCCTACCGAGCCAGCTAGTCCGGCTACACCACTGGATGGTCGATTATTACGCTACTAGCTCGGGCGACTGTTGGCAGAGCATCTTACCCGCCAAGGTCACTACTGCGCCCCGAGCCAAGACACTTCCTCCGACGATCAAGCCACCCCGACCATCTAGCGATGACTGTACACATTATTTACTCAATGCTTGTCAGCGCTCTGCCTTGGCTCAGATTCGAGCTGAGCAGTCCGGCACTATCTTGCTCCACGGCATCACCGGCAGTGGCAAGACCGAGGTGTATGAAGAGCTGACCGGCGATGCGCTGAACAGCGGTCAGTCGGTCATCATGCTCGTCCCCGAGATCTCACTGACCGCCCAATTAGTCGGCGAGTTTCAGCGACGCTTCCCCGAACAAGTAGTGGTTACTCACTCCGCCATGACTACCAGCCAGCGCAACCTAGCTTGGCGAAATATTTTATTCAGCACCAAGCCCCTGGTAGTTATCGGTCCTCGCTCAGCTCTCTTCATGCCCGTGGCTGAGCTAGGGCTAGTCATTGTCGACGAGTGCCACGAGCCATCCTATCACCAAGACCAATCGCCTCGCTACAGCACTGTCACAGTCGCCTCTAAGCTAGCTCAGCTGGCTAAATGTCGACTGATCCTCGGCTCTGCCACCCCCTCAGTCAGTGACTACTATCTGGCGGAGTATCTACATCGTCCCATCGTCATCATGGACCAATTAGCCAAGTCGGATGCCATCCGTCCTACTACTAGGATAGTTGATCTGACCAGGCTGGATAATTTTCACTCCGAGAGCGACCTCTTCACCATTCCACTCCTCACGGCAATGCGCCAAGCGCTCAGCCAGCACCGCCAGACTCTCCTCTTTCACAATCGGCGAGGTACGGCCGGGCTTGCCCTTTGTCAGAATTGTGGCTGGACTGCTCTCTGCCCGAATTGCTTCACTCCGCTCACCCTACACCACGACAAGTATCAGCTAGTCTGTCACATCTGTGGACACCATCAGCAGCCACCCCTGACCTGCCCCGACTGCCATCAGCCCAATATTACCTACAAGGGCATCGGTACTAAGCGGATTGAGGAGGAGGTAAAGCAACTCTTCCCGACCGCCAAGCTACGGCGTTTTGACGGCGACACGTTAAGAGGTGAAGCCGTCCAGGATGTTTACCACGAGCTCAGAGATGGCACAACCGATATCATCATCGGGACTCAGACCATTGCTAAGGGACTTGATCTACCTCACCTCGCCGTGGTCGGCATAGTCCAGGCCGATGCCGGGCTCAGCCTACCCGACTTCAGCGCCAGTGAACGGACTTTTCAGCTGATCGCTCAGGCTTGTGGACGAGTGGGTAGGGGCAACCAAGCTACCACCGCCATCATTCAGACCTACCAGCCCCAAGCGCCGGCTGTTCGCTATGGCGCCAGCCAAGATTACGCTAAGTTTTACAAAGAGGAGCTGGCTCGGCGTCAGCAGGGTCACTTCCCACCCTTTAGCTACCTGCTACAGATTACTTGCAGCTATAAGACCGAGCGTGGCGCCACCACAGCCATTAGCCGCTTGGCAAGTAAATTGCGTCAGCGTCTGCCAGCCAGCGCTAAACTACTCGGACCGTCGCCCGCTTGGCACGAGCGGACTCGTAGTGGTTATCGCTGGCAGATCGTGATCAGATCAGGTAAACGACACATCCTGGTTGATATTGCTAAGCAGATCAAGTCTAGTGGTGGTAAGTGGCAGGTCAAACTGGACCCGATCAGCCTACTCTAGTACCACACCGCCTCATCATCGCCCCGGACGACAAATCAGCCGGGCATCAATTCATCATCTGATATAATACCTCTATGAGTTCTAGCTTCACCCACAAAAATATCATCACCCTGCCAAATGACCATTTGCGCCAACGCTCCCAACGCATCACTCAGATTGATGCTGATACTCGTCAGATTATCAGCGACATGATCGCCGCCACTCTAGACTGGGAAGCTCATCGCCCTAACGAGGTCGCCGTCGCCCTGGCTGCCGTCCAGATAGATAAGCCGGTCCGGATCGTTATCATCCGAGCCGACTTCGACAACAAAGAGAACAAAAACTTTCAGGTACTAATCAACCCCGAGATCACTAAGTACGAGGGTGAGATCATCACTGATTACGAGGGTTGCCTGTCGGTCAAAGATGTCTACGGTAAGGTCCCTCGCTATAGCAAGGTACGGGGGCGAGCCATCGATATCAACGGTAACCGGATCAAGATCAAGTCGACCGACCCTTTCCTGTCACGAGTCTTGCAGCATGAAGTCGATCACACCAACGGCATATGTTTCGTCGACCATATCGCCCACGACCAAGACGCCTTCTCGGTTCTCACTAAGTCAGGCGACTTGGTGGCTTGCCCTTATAGCAAGGTAATTAACTCCGGCATCATTGCCGATGATGAAGATAATCAAGCGCTCCGCTGATGATCCGAGTAATTTTCTTCGGCACAGACAAGATCAGCACCCCCACCCTCCGGGCTCTAATTGCTAGTCCTAAGTACGAAGTGGTCGCAGTGGTCACCAAGCCGGATACCGCTCGAGGGCGTGGACACAAAATGTATTCACCCGAGGTAGCTCAGCTGGCTCACGAGCATAATATCACTTGTCTGCAGCCGACCAAGCTCAGTCAGACCACAGACCAGCTAGCTAAGTTCCAGCCCGATATCGGAGCGCTGGTCGCCTACGGTAAAATCGTCCCCCAGTGGATCATCGACCTTTTTCCCTGTGGTATCATCAACTTTCATCCCTCGATGCTCCCCGTCTACCGTGGTCCATCGCCGATTGAGACAGCCATCATGCACGGTGATAAATTAACCGGGCTCAGTCTGATGAAGCTCAGCGCCGACATGGACGCCGGCGATATCTTTTATCAAGAGCCCGTCGCTATCGCTCCCGACGAGACCGCTCGCCAGCTATACGATCGCTTCGCTAAACGTGGTGCCGAGCTAATGGTCGATAAGCTGGATCAGATCGCTCAGGGCAAGCTAACCGGAGTACCCCAAGACGATAATCTCGCCGTTTATTGCCACATGATTACCTCTGAAATGGGGCAACTCGACCCCCACACTATGACCGCCCGTGAGTGCTATGATCGCCTGCGCGCCTTTGACGGCTGGCCAAAATGCCATCTGGACCTAGCCGGCACTGACGTGATCGTCACCAAGCTCAAACCCCTTGACCGGTTCCGGGGGGATAACTGGCGGGACGTCATACCCTGTCAAGGTGGCTCTGCGCTACAGGTGATTGAACTGATCTCACCCAAGTCGGGTCGGCGCATGTCGGTTTCCGACTTCTTAAACGGACAGCGCCAGTCTTAGCTCCAAGCTAATCACGTTAGGTTCTTAGAAATCTACCGGCGATACATCACTGTCGGCGTACTACAGCCACAAGTCAACAATCTCCACCCGGTGCCCGATCGCCTTGATAAACTTGATCGTATCTGAAGTGGCCATAAAAATCGTCTTGTCGTTGGTATTAGGGTGAAAGCTTAGTCGCTCCTCTAGGGTCATCTCTCTATCTAAGTAGACGACGATGCCATCAGCCTGCTCATTCATCAGTCCAAATGGCGAGACAACGCCAGCACATAGCCCCAGCCGATCGCATAGATTGTCCGCTGACGCCAGCTTAATCCCTTTAGCGCCGACCAACTCACCAAACCGCTTCATATCTAGGCGTTTAGTGTCATCCATGATTAGCATATAGTAAGCAGTCTTCTTGCGATTGGTTAGAAACATCGTCTTAGTACGAGCACCATCAATCCCCTCAATGTATTTATCCGCCAGCTCGGTAGTAGTAGCCGGTGGATGCTCAACTAGCTGAAACTTGATACCCAGCTCATCTAGCTTGGTTTTAACTGCTATATACGAATCAACCTCGCTCGGCTCACTCATCTCACACCTCACTCTTTCTGTTTTTATTATAACATCCGACCAAACGACCGCTGTTTTGGCGCAAACATGGCGCAAACTTTGGCGCAAAGTATTGCATCAGTCAGATTAGCGGGTGATAGTTAGCTCAGCCCTATCTGTCGCTATCACCACTAGCGCAGGTATCGGTAGCGGAGTTACTAATTTCATCACCACCATCACCGCCGACCAACTCCTTACCGGAATGACCGTCACGCCTAGCTAGCGCCTGACGCAGTGCCTGATGTACGATAGGTCGGTCAGTTAGCTGAGCCATCCCTTTCTCCAGCATAACCTGCTCTTCGGCTGGATAGTAACCTAGTACTGGTGACCTTAGCTGTTCAGCCGTGCCTGACGGCGTCAAAGCATCGCTACTCAACGTTTGCCTCTCCGGTAGACCGCTCGACTTAAACTTCTCCCTGTTCATGCGCCTCCTTCTTCTTATACTTGTCATCATCAATCAAGAGAATCGGTACCCCGAAGCTTCCGGCAAATCGTTTATGGTCGTCGCTAATATCTCCCACCTCAGAACCGTGGACGATGATACAGGACGGTTGCAACCGACCGTGGTGTACTGCCGGGTCACCTGAGATCCGCAGCAAGCCAACCTCATTATAAGTATGTTTCCATTCATAACCGTCTTCGTTTCGCCACTTAGCGCAATCATCCATGAAGCGCTGACAGGTGGTCATAGATGTCTGACCGTGCATCATCGACGGATAAAACACACCCCGACCGTGCTCCATCCAGCCGTCACGATAGTTCATGCCGATCAGGGCACCGGGATTAATCTGACTAAAGCCCAGCGCTACTTCGTCATGGTGCCTACCGGTCACATAATTCAGATACTTATCGCCGATGCAGCTGGTTGAGATAGTTGAAGTACCCATCGCTCTGTTCCATATACCGGGATCTTTCATCAGCTCCCGAAAGACACCCTTCATGTTGTAAGAAAAGATCGTATGACTCAAAATATTGAACGGTGCTCCGACCAGCTTGGTCACCTTTATCAAGTTGCCCTGAGCGTCTTCAACGGTAGTATACTCAATCCCCTCGCCGTGGCTATCGACATCAAACATGGCTCGATTCCAATCATCCGTAATATAGCGATAAGCCTTGTCGTATAGTCGAGCCAATGCGCCGTCCAGCTTGGTCACTTCAGCCCGCCCCGACTCACCGGCAACCGGCACAAACAGGCCTGACTGCTGGATGGCGTCAAGTATTTCGTCATTCTCGAGCCAGCCTTCCGACATCACTCTAGCTAACTTGATCGTCGCCCGGTCATCATCGTCTAGGATGCCCTCCTGCTCAAGCTCTTCCCAGTTGAAACTATCTATCTGGAAAGGCCTCGAAGCCGGATCAAGCATAGACTCGACGGCTTGGTACATATAGTCACTGTCGTCGATCAGGCCATAACCGATCCGCTCCGACACGACAGCGTCGTAATTCTCCAGCTCCTCGAGCGTCGAGATATCCCACTTATTACGACTGCGCATCAGCGCAACCAGGCTAGCCCTAGTGTCATCATCCAGCGACAGCTCTTCCGCCTGACACAACTGGTCAAATAACCGGCGACTACTCTCTTTTCCATCTGTCAATACCGCTAGATTAGTTAGCCGAGCCCTATCATACGGCATCAAGTTAAGCCCGGTCAGCATATCGAGATGACGGCGGACATTATGCAGCTGATCCGAATCCATCTCCAGCAGATTGTCGATAGCGTAGGTGTTATAAAAAGCTACATGCCCCAGATAATCGTCGCCCAGCGCTTGGTCACCGCCCTTCAGGCATAGCTGAAGCAGCTGAGCATAGCTATCCGGGTCGGTAATCAGGGGAAATTTATCCTGTAGCTGCGCCAGCGTCGTGCCCAGGTGCCGTAGACTCTCCGGCGGTATATCCGGAGCATCAATTACCCGCTCAACGACAGATATCGTATCAGGATCATCTAGTTGACCCGTTGACACCAACGCCTCAATGATATTGATCGGATCAGCCGGGTCGTCCTGGTGATCCCGTAAGTAAGCGTCATACAGTTCTTCGTCACCACCGGCAAGAGCCTCAAGCCAATATTTGCCCGTCGGTCCACGCTCGCCGAACTCCTGCAGAGGCATACAATTAAGCTCAAGAAAATTCGGCTGGTAAGTCTTGTAGAAGCGACAATAACTCAGCTGCCGAGGTGTCAATCGCTCGACTATCTCAGGCATGCCGGGGATACAACTGGCTGTCCGGCCAAGAGTGCTGTCGTAAGTATCGTCCGAAACACGCATTTCATTTACTGCCAGCCGGAAAGTATCATTGGGTAGTCCGGCGGTAAGCAATTTACTTAGCTCATCATAATGAGATGTGACACCCAGCTCATGCAACTGACCGGCTACCACATTCAGGTCGATGGAGGGAATATCATCTGTGTCGTGAACGGTATCATCGGTACTATCAGAGTCACTAGTGGCATTATCGGTACCATTATTTGCCTTATCCGTCTCTTCCTCATCAGCTCTTTGATTGAGACCGAAGGCTTGGTCGCTAGCCACCGCCCGCCAATACTTAGTCACCTTAGCTTCGGGACAGATATGCAGACTAACTAAGCCCTTGCCTTGATGCCGCTGGTGACAGCTCATGACATCGTCATACAGCTGACCGATATTGCCCTGATTGATCAACCCCGCCTGAGCTAGAGCCTCTTGTGCCTCTAGATCACCTTTAATCGCTTGCCGATACTGCTAGGGCGGCATATCTGCTTTACCCGGCTGAAGATTGTTAGTCGAAGCTTGACTGTCGGCAGCCTCCTTAAGACTAGTACCATTGCCGGTGCCGTTATCACTAGGCGAGTTATCGCCGGCGCTGTTGCCACTAAAAACGCCGTCGGGGATGAGCGGTGGAGCGTCGGTCCTTTCACCACTTTGATTAGCCCTGTGTTGAGCAACCTCACCAAGAGTGGCGACCAGGCGGGCTAATGCCTGCTTCTTGCGGTGGTGTCGGTCAATTAGCTGACCGACCGACTCTGCACCGGTAGACTCAGGCGTAATATAGTCTGGCGCTATTGGACGTTTATTCTGACTATCCACAAAGTTTCACTATCAAGCTTAACATCAGCACCTAGCTACCAGTCACGATACAGCCCAGCATTATATCCCTTAACAAAGTCGTCCACGCTAGCTTCTCTGCCGTCAACCTGGCATTCACTGAGATAGCGTTCTATAGATAGAATTCCAAAGCTAGATACTCCGGCCTCAGCGCCGTAACGTGACAAATTAGTTTTAGCTGGATCATCGAGTAGAGTGCCAGCCTCACCCAGACCTGTTCTATTTTCAAATATTCTATCTACTAACTCTACGACTAGAGTATTAACACCGTTCAGATACTTCTGCTCACGTTGTACCATAGCTCGCCAGTTAGCCTTTTGTTCATCACTATATTTGGTATTATAATCATTGACGAAGCTATCCAGAGAGTACTCTGTCTCATCGTTATTACCAGGTTGAAAATCCACTTGGAATTGACTCAAAGCTATTTGCCCTAGAGTATTTAGCACATAAGTACCTGGTCGAGGACCTGTGTTAAGTAACTCCCTGGCGCCACCTAAATACTCGTCGGTGAGTCGCTTCTCCTCGACCATATCACTAATCTCCTCATTAATATAGTCGACACCCTGATTAATATTAGCTTTGAAAGAGCTAATATAGCCCGTTGCCCCCAATTGATCAATCTCATCAACCGTGCGATTTGACAGCTCTTGGGCAAGCCCGGCTCTGCCAAGATCAGTCAATTTTCTATCTTCATTCACGCCCGTAAACAGGCTGTCGTACACGATATGATCAGAAGCAGTCAAACCGCGCTCCTTGACATTACTCTGTAAATCGCCCTTGGTTATCTTAGGCTCCTCCCATGACACTACCTTATCGGTACTATATTCTGGCTGCCCCGACTTCTTAGCCAAATAGTCGAGTAGCTCTGGTCCGTAACCATCACTATTTGCGTGATCGTAGAAGTCTTGGCGTCGCTCAGCGTCCTCTTGCCATGCTTTCCTATCATCATACCAACCAGATACAATCTCACCATATGCGTTTAGCACCGGCTCACCTTGGTCAGAAAAGGCTATTAATCGACCCAGCCCCTTGTCTCTAGCAAATTGCTCAATTTTAACTACATCACCCAAATTGTCTTCACCTTTATTAGCTATAAACTCTTGCTTAAATTGCTTGACAATCCTCTCCATATAATCCGAACGCTCTCGCTTCTCCTTGTCGCTAAGAGCACCGAACTCACCAACGGTCGGTCCTTGCCACCACCTAACGGTGGACCTAGGCGATGAACTACCGGATGATTCTCCACTACTCGACGATGGATTGCCTGACGAACTACCGCTCCCCTCGGGGGTGCTTGGAGTACCACTTGAGCCGCCCGAAGCACTAGCTCCGCTACCCGGGCTACCTGATTGTCCGCTGCCTACACTACCACCGCCCCGACTGCGTGACGAAGAGGATGACTGACTACTTGATGAACTACTTGACGAAGAAGATGAGCTTGATGAGCTGCTCGCCGAAGAGGACGACGAGCTACCCGACGAAGAGGACGAGCTACTTGAGCTACTTGATGAAGTCGATGAGCTGCTACTCGAAGATGAGCTTGACGAGCTGCTCGACGAAGAGCTTGTTGAACCGCTTGATGACGAGGAAGATGAACTGCCCGACGATTCTCCACTGCCCGACGATGGGTTGCCCGACGAACTACCACTCCCCCCCTCGGGGGTGCTTGGAGTACCACTTGAACCGTCCGATGATGGAGTTGGAGTTGGTGGATTCGCTTCTTCTTCCGGTGCCGTCTCTACCCTGGCCGGACGCTCAAATAGCTCGTCATCGGTGGACAGCCTACGGGTTCCCCGATATCCCGGTATCGGTGGCAGTGGCTCAACATCCGGCATGACCGGCACCGAGCTAATCACCTGATCGACCGGTGGTGTGATGTCATAGCCGGTCAGCGTATTGACCATTTCCTTAGCCGTCTGAGTGAAGCTATCCGCCGTACCGGGGCCAACCTCAGTGGCTAAGACCATACCGGTCTTAGTGTTAACTACCTCAAGGAAAGCATAGTTGCGGTTCTCTATCATGTCGGATGCTCCCGGCTGAGTAATAGCATCCGGGTTAAAGTTGATAAGTCCGTTATCCTCCACGATAACATTGCCCACTGAGAATGGATTACCCTGGGTACCTCTGGTCGGCGAGACCATCAGCTTGATATGACCCTCTCTAGCGGCCTGGATGATATCTTCACGACTCATCGACATACCATAACCATACGAGCCACCTCTCGGGTTGAAGATATAGCTACTGCCCTCACCGTGATGACCAAGCAGTTCGTTATAGTCCGGGCGCTCAGTGCCGTAGTCGAGCCAACCGGCTCGGTGGAAGGTCGGATTACCCTTCACGGCATCTTCCGCCGAGATAGTCACCTGATGTTCCTGCGGCTCGTAGTCAAAGTGTTTCTCCACCTTGTATCCTTCAGCCTGCCACTGCTTGATCTGATCTTGGTTAATCTCGCCCTCTCGATAGAACTGCTTCTCCGGCTGATTACCACCGGCTACCACTTCACCGACTACGCCGCCATTAGGCGTATTCAAGAGGTTGCCTAACGCAGTCCTGGCTGCACCGGGTGCGTCGCCATGCTGACCAAACAGCATGTCTTCGAACGCTCCATGCACATCACTTCTGAAGCCTGCTGCAATCTCTTGCCCTATAGTTGAGAAGGCTAGTGTCCTGGCAGTCGTAACAGCCCATTCCTTAGCCACTCGGCGGCGACGGAGCTTCTTGGCTACTCTATCTCTAGCAGCCTGCATTTCGTAAGCCTTAATTATCTGCTCTCTGACATTCTCAGGCACATTGTCCCAGTTGAGCAATGCGCCGTTCACATCAGGAAACACCGCACCGTAAGCCTGGGTGGCTGCGCTAAGACCATCCATCAGCTGGTCCTTGTATCTACCGAGTTCCAAGTTAGGATCTTTGTTGGTACGGATGTAGGCTTGCTCCAGAGCGAACTGACGAGAGGTCAGCTCATTTCTGACCACCTCGGCATCGCCACCACCACTATAGTAGTCAATCAAGTCGACACCTTCATTGCGACCGACCTCCCTGGCGACCACCAGGTCAGCCAAGACTTGACGCATCCGGTCAGCATCACCCGAGGCGATCGCCTGGTCCATCGCCTCCATATACGACTCCGCCGTCCGCATCTCGGGTAGAGTCTCGGCGAGTTCCATTTCGTACTTATTGTCCTCGTCGACCTGGCCACCTTCGGCGATTCGGCGAGCCAGATCAGCTCGGTCAATCTTGACTTGCTCATTTTCCTTGACCCCAGCCAGCACACCTGCTACTACGGCACTACCGCCAAACGAAACCGCCTGAACTGCCCGGTTACGAGCAACCGCTCCGCCTATCCAGCTGGCCAGACCGGCCACCCCGGCCACCGCTTCAGGCTTGATAGAGAGAGTCCAACCTGTCTTTTTCCGCTCAAACTTAGCTACCAGCTTGTCAATCGCTCGTTCGTGATGACCTGAGTTAACACCCTCTGCCGAAGTACCTTGGTACATCTTAAAGCCTCGCATGACGTCATTTAGCGCTCGACCGTGATCAACCTGCCCCTTGATGTAAATAGCACTGGTAAGATAGTTGTCTAGGATAGGCATGCCCTCGTTGCCCATCAGGTCGTTATTGATCCGTCTGGCCTCCTCGATGAACGCCTCTTCATTGCCATTCTTGACGAAGGTCTTTACCGCCCGACGCATCGCCTTGTAGGCCTCGCTATCCGGGCTTAGCTGCTCACGCTCTTCACCGACGGTATCAGTAAAGAAGTCGCTATCCTGGGTCATCCGCCAGATCAGTGCCTGCTCCGTCTCAGCGCTCGACGCTGATCCGTCGCCTGAGTTCACCCCCAGAGTGTGAGCAAAGTCCTTAGAGTACTGTTCCTTGAGTTCCCGTTGGTACTTAAACTCATAGTAGTCTCGGAAGATCTTACCCTTCCAGAGGCGAGCCACCGCACCCCTCACCCTGGCGCCCAGCTTGAGCTTGCCTTTGGCATTGAGATCTTCCGGCTTTGGCGTCAGCTCCTTATCCAGCTTACGTTTGGCGTCTATGTACGCCTTCATCTCAACGATACGACTGCGGTCAACACTCGCCATGTTCACATTCTCGGCGTCGTTATCTCGCACCATTCGACGGATCCTCTGCTCTAAGGTGGCACTGTACTGCTGTCTCTTCTGCCAAAGCTCAGGGTCATTAGGATCGCCCTTGCTCAGCCTAGTCTTTTCCTTCTCTTCCGACTCTAGCAGCTGCTTGACCTGACTCTTAGACAGTCCCAGCACGAGTGGCGTTAGCTCAGCTAAACGCTCGAACTCTTCCTGTGTCATCCCTCGTGGATCGGGCACACTCGGTTCAGATGCGTTGCGACACTGAATAAAATCACCAAAATCTGTTCTTTTGCCATTCCTAGCATTCCTAAAGGTCTCTATCACCTCTTCGTACCGCTCTTTACTGAAGCTCTTCATCATCAACTCAGTGTAAAGCAAGCTCATAGCCCCTTTATCGACATTTTTGTTAAAGATTTGATCGGTCAGTTTCCTGCGAGGCGCCAGGAACTCCTCCAGCTCAGCCCGATTAGCTTTAGCCAGTTCGTTTACCTTGTCTATTTCCATCTGATAAAGCTCAGCTTGAGCTTGGTTGTATGCCCGGCGTTTCTTGGGTCTACCGGGATATCCACCGTCTTGGTATTTTTCTAGAACCTTCCTTACGTCAGGCGGTACTACCCCATCCTTTAGGTTATCCAAGTCATCGTCAAAGTCCAGTAGTTCATTTATACTATCCGCAGATAGCTCCTTGACCATCGCCAAGTGCTTACGGTATGACGCTACTTCATCCTCGGTTAGCAGACTGATGCCGTCCTTACTCATCAGAGTATCATACAGACCATCTGACTTTCCACCTAACTGGTCTACCAGCTTGCGGCCACGACTTCCATTGAGACGACTTGACTCGTCACATCGACTAAACTTGTCTCGATTTACTAGTGCATCAACAGCATTACGAACCCCCAGGCTGGCGTTCTGATACTCCCGGCGCAAATCCCCGGTTTGCCTGATCCGCTCCGCCTTTTGGTGAATCAAGTCTCTTAGCTCAGCACTAAAGTCTGAGCCTTCGTCTTCAGTTTCACTCCGGTTCCTAGCATTGGCTACGCCATTCTTAAATATAACTGATTGGATAACTCGCCTAACATCACTATCCGGCAAAGCATCCAAGTCGTTCAGTAGTCCGTTTAGCTGATAACACTCCTTGCTATTTAGACCGTCAGCGTCCTGAATAGATTTAACTATCATCTCGGCCGCACTATTTACCTCGCCACGATATTGCTGTTGTAGCTCCGCCATCCGTTCTTGTCCCAGCGGACGAATGAACGCTTGTTTTAGCAGCTCGCTGCGCATCTTGTCGTTGAGCACCTGCTCGCCAACATACTTCGACATGTCCTCACGAAGCTTTGGCAAGTCCTCAGACGAGATCTCTTTCTCGCCGGCAAGCCCCCCCCTACTTGGTGACTCCGACGAACCGTTAGGAGGATGCACCGGTAATCGCCAAGATGCTGATATAAACTCACCGCGAAGCCCGGCTTTTAAGTAATTTCGAAAGCGCTTTTTGATATGTTCTTCCATGTCTTCCGTATATATATCATGAGTGCGTTCATGATACATGGACCAATTGTCCACATCGTGCGCTACCTCGTCGAATTCTTGCTGAGCTTTTTTAGCCAACTCCGTCAATTTCTGCGGATCCTCAGTTTTGAGAGTGGCGACTTCATCAATAAGATGATTTAGCTCGCTCACTTGCTCGGGCTTGAGGTCATCCACGGTCTCGGAAAGCTTATCAACAATTGATTCAGCGGATGGCATGACCATGCGCTGAGCGCCGTTCTTATCCGACTCAGCCTCACGCTCAAAATCATGCATGCTTAGACCGATCAACTTTTTCGACTCGCCGTCTAGCGTCCTGAGTCGCTCCGCCATCTCTCGGCGATCCTCAATAGTATCTCTACCTTTCTCACCACCGGTCGGTGATTCCGGTTGCTCCTTCTCTGACTCTTGCCCAGACGAAGGATTTACCTCAGGTCTAGGTTGAGGTGCAAGCTCAGGCTGAGAAGTCGCACTCGATTGTTCGCTGCCCTGCCCCTCGCCTCTACTTTTAGTAACAGCCTCAGCAGCCTCACGAGTCTGAGCGATGATACTACTATGAAAATTACCAGCTAAATCGGCTTCCCGTTTAAGCTGCTCTTCGAGATTTAGATTTAAAGAATCACTAAATCTTATCTCGTCAACTTCTTTGGTCAGCTTATTACGGCGTTCTGTAACATCGTCACGTAGTCGCTTCATCCCCTGCGGATTTTTCTCTGCCAAAATGGCGACTTCATCAACCAGTTTATCCAGCTCGTCCATCTGCTCATAGCTGAGGTTAGATATGACTTTAAATATTGTACTGGTGTCAGAATCAGAAAACTTATCCTCAATATTACGAGTCCGTTTCAGATCATCGCCAAGCTCCTTCCAGCGCTCCACAAGGCTAGGGCTAGCCTTGTCATCCGACTCAAGAATCGCCAAATGAGCTAAGAAAACTTCTCTCTGAACCGATTCCGCCATAGCCTCTTTAACAACAGCGCTTTCATCGTCGCCCAACATAGCAATGCGCCTAGCCGCTGCTAGGCGATTCTCGATGTTGTCCCAGTTCTTCTCGTCAACGGGATTAGGCTTATCTTCCGCTTTTTCCTGAATTACCGGCTTCTGCTGCTGAGGTTGAGCCTCCACGCCTTGTTGTTTAGGCTCTGGTATTACCTCAGGCTTGACAGCAGGCTTGGGCAATACCGCAGCAACCCATGGCGCCAATTCATCTGGTATTACCTCAGGCTTGGGCTTCGATTCGGAGTGTTGATGCCCCGCCGCCTGAGCCTCTTCAGCTAGCTTCTTTAGGCTACATAGCCCCTCTGCTGGCCAGGCAGTACTAGCTCTCTCGTACTCTTTTCTCGATTTATACTCATCACTATCAGGCTTCGACGCCCAGAGATCACCTTGCCACTTCTGCTGCAGCTCGGCCGGTAAGCTAACGTAGGCATGGAACGAGCTCTCCAGAGTAGCGAACTCCTCGTCATTGAGCCCCTCTTTAATGGCACCGACATAGTCAAGATGCCCCGCCGAGGCACTCTGACTATCCCTAGCCGGATACTCTTCGGCTAATTGACGCTGACGACTGGAGCTAATGTTGTGAAATACTATGTCGGGTATAGCCCGAGCACCGCCGGGGTCACTCTGATTTAGCTCATTTAGCCCCTGCAATACTTGCTGACGCCGCTCTAGCTCCTCGGTCTCGCTCTGACTGAGCTGCCAATCTTCCGCCGGGATACGATAGTGCTTATACTTTTGTTCCAGTCTACTATTTTTGTTCTTCATCTTCTCATCCAGATTTATTTAGTTACAGCACTAAGCATTTACCCCTAGGTAATAGGTGCGGAAGCGCATCATCGTCTCTAGTGCTACCTGCTGACCATTGACACCGCTCTGACGGAAGAAATCCTGGATCTCGGCATCAGTCAAGTCATCTTTATCCAGCATATTGCTCAGCTGCTCCAGTTGCTCGGCGTTTAGCGCATTGATCATCTCTCGGTCAATCTGGCTCATCAGCCGACTCCGTAGATCATCTATCAGCTGACGGCGCACCTCAGGGTCTTCACTACCGGCGATCTTTTTCTCATCTAGTATCTGGTTAAGGAATTGATCCACTGGGTCTAGTGTCTGTTTGTCGTCCATCTTGCCTCCTCGGCGATCTAATTTATCTCCCCAGTATCATAGCACGCTAAGCATAAGTATGACAAATGTAGGTCCTTACCCTCTTCGTCTCTATCTGATACGCACCTCTCTAGTAGGGCCATCAGCACACTCGACACCGGTGCCGTTAGTAGAGTGGAGATCCTCAATGATTACGCCATCCGGATCGCCATCAAAGCAATAACTGATCATGACATGACGACCGGAGACACAATCACTATACTGGAATCGATCGCTCAGATAACCACGACCGACCGTCACATAGTTACCTCGGTCAATCCGGGCATAGCCATAATTCTGTGGTCGCCCGGAGTCATCGTAAGACGTCGGCTGATTGCCAACCAGATACAAGTCTCCCGCCAGGTCTTTACTCCCTCGAGCATCAACCAGCTGAAGCCGAACACTGCTCGGGTCATCTACCCCGTACCTGTCAGGGTTGTTGACTAAGATAATATTAGCTAATACCGGACAGTCGGCGAAGATTGGCTGAGTCCCTTCGCTAGGATGCGGAGCGATCGGGGCGTCTATATCTAGAAGAACGTTACGTCCGTCATCAAGGTCAGTCCGCACGATGGGATAGAGTGTCTCTCGCCCGTTATCCTTAGCGTGGGCTTCATCATCGTCGTCATTATAGCTATAGTCATCGTCGATGGTATCGTCGTAGTCGTCGTAATAGTCACGATCGTAGTCATCGTCGTCATCACAGTCACGATCATAATCATCGTCCGTCCACGCCCCTACTGGCGTATTTAGAGCAGGCTTCTCTGATTCATCATCCACCCAAACGCCTACAGGAGTATTCAGAGCAGGACTGCCCGCCTCGTCGTAGCTATCGCTATCTGATGAATGACGCACCGCCATCTTAGCTAAGCTTCGCCTTACATTTTCTTTCTTATCTAAGTACCGAGCCTTGCTATAGCTAAAGTCAAAATCCTCGATATAGGCAAACCATTCATTATTGTCGCCCAGGTCGCTCCGACCACCTTCATATCTCTCACTCATGCTCTATATAGTACAATGCTATGGCTTGTATGTCAAGGCGTCTCCTACATTAACGCCTTATTAGCCGGCAGTACCGCTCAAGCACCAGATGATACAATAGCTTCATGACCAGCCTAGTTGACCGATTGCGGCACGACTACCCTCAGTTTGTTTTTCGTTCCGGTCAGACGGCACATTGGGCACCAGACAGCCGAACCATCTACTATGACCGGGATGATCTGACTACTCTGCATGAGTTGGGGCACGCTCTACTCGGACACGACACCTACCGCCAAGACGCCGAGCTGCTTCAGATCGAGCGTCAAGCCTGGCTCAAGGCGCAACGAATCGCTCCCCGTTACGGACTATCTATTAGTGACGAAGTCATTGAGCAGGCTCTAGATAGCTACCGAGATTGGTTGCACGCTCGCTCTATCTGCCCCAAGTGTGGCCAGACGGGCTGGCAAAGCCGAGCTGACCTGACTTACACTTGCCCTAACTGTGGCAGCCGCTGGACGGCAAATAGCGCTAAGCGGACTACTCTCAGGCGCTACTTGGTCAACCGACCTAAAGATCACCGCCTTCACTCAACCAAAAACCCCGCTATGTAGCGGGGATGTAGCTGACCGAAGTCAGAAAAAGAGTAGCGGTCAGCCTATTTGACGTCAATGGTGCCGGATGCACCGGCTTGGGCAACATTGATAGTGATTGCTTTTCGCTTAGCCGGTCCACGTCGACTAATTCGACCACCCTTGGCACCGGCCATGCGAGCCAGCTCGGGGTTAGCGGCGAAGCCACCCGTACAGCCGTTCTTACCACCTTGGCGACCTATAGTAGCGTAAAAATCTTTACCATAGCGAGCCTTGTTGGTTGCAGCTGCCTTCTTGGCACCGGCCTTCGTTCCTGCCATGTCTTGTCTCCTTCTTGCTTAATCTTGAACTAATAAGGGTTACTACAGTTGATCCTGCATATCAGCGTCAATCGTGACTACGTAGACCACGACAAATAGACGCCATACAGCATCAACTATAGTAACCCTCCGGCTACTTACTGCTATCATCTAAGCTTAAGTAAGTACTTATACTCTACCATGATGCTAACGTATTGTCAACCCCCAGCAGGATACATCACCCACTCACGGTCTAGGATGAAACAGATGAGTAGCTGCGCTTTTCTAGTAAGTGGTTTAAGCCCAAGTATCTGCTGGACAGGCTGGCACCGCATAAAACTACCACGGGCAATTGCTAACTTACTGTTATATCAATAGCCTTCGTCAACCATCGAGTACTACTCTTTACTCACAGGAAAGCTTTCATGGGGGGCGGATTCATCACAGACAACCGAAGACTAATCAATGTCCTACAAGTAATCAATCGCCAGTGGTACATTATGAGCGCCAGGTCTGAGGTTGATGTGATGAATCTATCAGCCCCCCCATATAAAGTATTAGATAGCCCTTAGTACGCAAAGGGTGTCTTTTGTCCTTCATCTACATCGTCATTTCCTGAAGACTGTGTGCGCTTGAAGCTCAGCAGTGCACGAGCCAGCCAGGCGGCAACAAAGGAAATGATAATAGAGTGAAGAATGAGGGGCTAATAAAGACTGTCACAGAAGTCAACCGGAGTCAATAAAAATGGGTGCTATCTCGCAAGATAGCACCCGGAGGAGCTTGAAATGAGTTGGAGTGAGCCGAGATTCTCAAAAGAGAGGTCCCCGCTCGTAGTGGAGCGTGGGTTTGCGCCCTCGCCCCGGGCAATTCTCTTCCTCCTGGCACAGATGCCAGAAGGAAAAATCGCCGTCTTCCATCTCGACGATGACCTGCATTTGACCGTCAAACAACACCTCCCTACTGTCGGCGAAAGCCGACATAATCTCCCCAACTAACTCATCGGGCATATACTCCCAGTCGAACGAAAAAGAGACACTCATAACCCCTCCTTAGGGTACGCAAGTCACTGGTAGCCAGTCTATCAGCGTCCTTGATGTAGCTTATTAAACCGCCTCGACCGCTACCGGTCAAGCATAGCCATGTTTATACCAGTGGTCAGTCAAACTTCCGGTTGTTTGCAATAACTTCCGGAAGTTTGGCAAAAGTACCGGAAGTTTTGACTGCTCATCCCGACGCCCTACCGAACTCGGTCGAGACGCCGAAGCGCCACCTTGACCGAGGCGAGCGCCGCTAAGAGAACCCCGAGTGACGCGAGGGTGACCAGGCTATATGCCCGCCCGGCGATATTGATATATAGTCCGGCACTAGGCGCTCGAAGCGATACTTCGCCCGAGCGAGGATGAGGCATGGTCTCATTATGATCAGGTAAGATTGACGGCACCGAGGCTAGATAATGCAAACGAAAATACATCTCGCTGTGGTGCTGGTCGTTCTCATCATTACCAGCCCAGACAGTCAGGCTGTGTATGCCGAGCGGCACATCGCCCAGATCAATCTCGACCGCAGTTGGTCGCCCTGCCACCAGGTCACCACGCCAGAGCACTTTACCGCCAAACACGATCTTCACCCTGGCATTTTTATCAGCTCTGAGATGAATGGTGTTCTTGGTAGTATATGTCCCGGCAGTAATATTACCCAGCTGATGGTCACCCTGATAAACCAGCCCGTTGATCTGAGTGATCCGAACCGTAATCTTATCAACTTTGACCGAGATGACCGAGTCAGCCGTGTTGCTGTTTGCCAGCGCCACTTGATTGCCACCCACGGTCAAGACACCGGCCATGACCAAGACCAGTATCCACACCATGGCGCTTAATTTAGTAGCAACCCCAAGCCGGATTTTCATGCCTTGCACCCTATTTCTTACCCTTATTTACTCTCGGGCTAGCCTTGACCTTAGGCTTAGCCTTCGCCTTGCGATTGGCTCGGTTCTCCCGCATGATCCGATAGTTGATGACGGCATAGGCCGTTAACGACAGAAGGGCAATAATCAGCAAAATGATAATCCATGCCGGCACAGTACAGACGGTTTTACGCACCGTATGAGTACGACCGTTCATGGTGATGCTCATCTCAACTCGGTAAAAACCGACCCCTACCTGGTCCCAGCTGAGAGTAAAATCACGCACCGTCTCCGGGTAAACACTCTCACTCTGGGGCTTAGAGGCATAGATCTGACGACCGTTGATAGCACTGTTGACCTTTAGCGAATAAGATACGTCGACTCCGACGTTACCCTCGTTCTTAACGGAGAAGGACGCTCTCATTGGCGCAACCGGCTGGTAGTAAGCGATCCGCTCCTGCTGAATGCTTGACTTTTCTATAGTCACCCCATCAACCATCCGAGCACTCAGCACCAGTCCGACTCGGCTGGTGGCGGTAATGCCTGAACCCTTAGCCTCCTGAGCTCTAGTCTGAGCGAAAATGGTGGCGTACTGCATACCTGAGGGTGGATTAACCGGAGTGGTGATCAGATAGTTAACGATCGCACTCTCACCCGGCTTTAAGTCAAGATTCTGTCGGTCCAGCTTGATCCAGCCCCGCATCAAGCTATACTTACTCGGGTTATCGTAATTAGGAGCACCATACTCGTTATTGACGATGCTATATGAACCGACCGACATATCTACACCCATGTTTTCGGTGGTAGTATTCTGGACACTCATCTGTCCACTATATAATTGACCATTCTTCAGTTCGATTCGTTGATTGGCCGGCGAGATTAGTAGTCCCCGAAAGCCCTCTGTCGCCGAAGCTTGATTCCCCGAGCCGAATACCGACAGTGCTACCATCAGGACAGCCATTAAGACTACCCTAGCGAGCCGTCCTCCTCTAGCTATTTTCCGAGTCATTATCCCCCTCATTCCAATTATGTTTAGCCTATTATAGCCCGAAGTTTACCGATTCAGCAAGTTGCCCGCTCCTCTCCGGAGCAGGCAACCAATCAACCGGCAAGCCTAGTTCGTCAGAGTATAGGCAATCTGGTCGGTGTAGGTACCGGCCGCTTGGGTTGGGCTGGTCGAAACACCATAAGTGACAGCATAGCTTTTGGTCGTTGCCCCACCGTCATTACCGATGGAGATAGCAGTACCGGCATTATTTGGCATAGCCTGGTAGCCACCGGCGCCTACTTTGATTCCCCAGGCAGAAGTACCCTTAACTACGTTAGTACCAGTAGGAATCGTTTTACCGGCACCCGCCGATAGATCAGTATTAGCATCTTTATCCTTAACTGTCAGAGTGGCAGTTGAGCCGGTATTATTAGTAGTAGCGATGCTGCTCACTTGGGTCTTAATATCGTTAGCATTCATGTTGATATTAACGTTGAGGGCGCCGGGAGTAGCATTGCCAAT
>ERZ773054.756-NODE-756-length-22642-cov-18.677159_pt1 | contig 22642 bp, 22 predicted proteins | sample MGYA00580630_ERZ773054 | MGnify/ENA primary metagenome ERZ773054 (study PRJEB29015, sample SAMEA2737994) | human oral metagenome | biome: human oral; feature: human-associated habitat; material: dental | place: China | collected 2115 ... | reverse complement strand
AGGTAGTACGTCAAGGCGAGCCAACGCCGTATCATTGCAATTTTAATCGACTATAGTCCGCACATTGTTCTGCAACTGGAAGACAAAAACCGCATGAAAATCGACATACGGATTGTGTATGGGAAAAGCGAACTGCAACCGGCCGAGGCCAATTGGCTCAAAACACTGGACTATGTACGAACCAGCTACTGTGCGAATTTACACGCCAAATGCTATATCAGCGAAGGCGGCTGCATCATCGGCAGCCTGAATCTCTACGAATTCAGCCAAATCAATAACAACGAAATGGGTATTCTGCTGCTGCGCCGCGATGATACCGCCGTCTATCAAGATGCCTACACCGAAGCACAACGCATTATCCGCATCAGCGAAGAAGTAAAAATTTCACTGGATGTGGTAGAAAAAACAACTGAAAGCGAACCAGAAGAGAATACGGAAAAACATTACGAGACACTTACTGCCGCCAAATTAGCCGAAAAATGGAACATCGACACCGCTGAATGCAACCATCGCCTGTGCGAAGCCGGTTTACAGGAACTACAGGGCAAGTTCTATCATTTGACCGACAAAGGCAAAGCCGCAGGCGGCATCGTTAAAAAAGGAAAATTCGGTTACTTTATCGTGTGGACAGAAGATTTAACTATTTGATCATCAATACTGCTCGCTAACGACGAACACCCTGCAGGCTGCTTCTGCCTGCCTAAAAGCAGCCTGCACTTTTTTATTAACAGAAACCGATGCCCGGCAGGCACAGGCAGCGGTTTCCCACTCGGAGATTATTATGAAAATTGCCAAAATTATGGTTTTATGGGCGGCTTTGGCCGGCAGCGCATTTGCGGCCGGCTTGGATCAATACGATGCCGGCGACTATGTGCTGCTGGACAAAGACCAACGCCCCACACACATGCAGCAACGCTATTACCAACGCGGCACGCAATGGGTGATGGATGCGAAACAAGGCGATAGCGAGTGGACGCCGGTGTGCCGCGGCACGGGCGAATGTCGCCTGCAAACCTCCCCAGCGCAGAAAGTGCGCGAATGGAAAGCCCTGCTGCCTGCCGAACTCCAAGCCATGCCGATGGCGTGCATCCACAATAAAGCATTCGCCTTCTGCCGCATGAGCAAGCCCGACAATCCGAATATGCGCCTGTATTGGTGGTTCGCTTGGCGTAACGGGCAAACCTATGCGCTGGGCTTGAACCGCGTGCAATAAAACACATCGGCCATAAAAAAGTGCAGGCTGCTTTTGAATATACACTCAAAGCAGCCTGCACTTTCATTTGACGGCTTAAACCGCGCGGTCAAAAAACAGCGGAATTTTGGCGGCCTGCGACATCGCCCGCACATAATGCGCTACATTATCGGGATAAGCCACGCCCTTCACCATGCTCAAATTACGCAGCAGCGGAAAGACGAGGATGTCTTCCATGCTCAAATGCGTGCCGTTCACATAGTCCGCGTTCGGCGCAATCAGGTCGTTCAATGCGTGCAATGCTTCCTGCGCCTGTGCCAGATAGCGCGGCGTTTCCTGCAATAATTGCTCAAACGAAGCCCCTAGCCACGCCTCTTTTTTGCCTTTGAAATAGGCAACGGACGATTCGGCGGCAAACTCGGGCAAGTCCAACTGCACATCGCGCGGCATAATCAGGCGGTTGCCCCAATCGCCAAACGCATCTACCCACGCCTGAATTTCGGGGCGGACGGCTTCATCCAATGCTTCGGAAGATTGCAGGCTGCTTTGCCGGTCAAGATAACGCACGATGTCCAAACTCTCGCCCATGTGGCTGCCGTCTTCTTTTTGCAGGATGGGCAGCTGTTTCGCGCCAATCAGACGGATGGGCGTGTCCTCATCGTCATTGGGCAGGTACACCAATTCGGCGGCCACGCCGCGCAACGCCGCCGCCATACGGGCGCGTGTGCAGAACGGGCAATGGTCGTAAACATATAATTTCATTTTATTTTTCCTCAATCAAAAAGTGCAGGCTGCTTTTTAACGCCCCGGAACCGTGCCCATGCGCTGTTTCAGCGATGTGTTCGGCTGCTGCATGATGCTGGCGTAATACACTGCATTGGTCATTACTTTTTTCACATAATCGCGCGTTTCGGAGAACGGAATCGTCTCGGCATAAATCGCGCCTTCCATGGCGCTGCCCTGCCATTTGCGCGCCCTTCCCGGCCCTGCGTTATAGCCCGCCGTGGCCAGCACTTCGTTGTTTTGCAGGCGACTGCGCGCGTCGGCCATATACCACGTTCCCATGCGAATATTGCCGTCCATAGTGTATAACTGTTGGCTGTCCATGCCGATTTTACGGGCGATTTCCCGCGCCGTGGCCGGCATTACCTGCATCAGACCCTGCGCACCCACGCTGGATTGCGCGCCCATCACAAAACGGCTTTCTTGGCGAATCAGCCCGTACACCCACGCGGCATCCACGCCGTGCTGGCGGCTGTAGGTCTGCACCAAATCGCGGTAAGGCGTGATATAGCGCAGATTGTAGTTCAGCAGGTGGTTGGTTTTGTCGGCGCTGTAAATCGCCATTTCATAAAACTGATGGTTATAGGCCAACTGCGCGGCGGCCAGCAATGTCGGTTCGTTCATCTCGCGCGTGGCATAACGCCATTCGTTTTGCGCTTGGCGGCGCATCTTCCAGTCTTGGTTTTGCAGGCTGGTATGGAACAAGCTCAACGCACGGTGCACTGCGCCGTCTTTGCTGATTTGCTCAACCTGTGCCTCGCTGGCTTGGGCAACATTGTTCTGTGTGGAAATCCGCTGTCCCAGCTCTTCGGTGGCCAGCACCGCATAGAAATTGCGTCCGGTTTGCGCCGCTTGGCGATACAGTGCCTGCGCCTCTGCCGAATGTCCTTGCGCCGCCAAGGCACGGCCGCGCCAATACAGCCATGTGGCATCGCGCTGGCCGGATTCGGGCATGCTGGCAATCACACTGTCCAAAGTCTGCCAATGTTTCCCACGCAAGGCCGAACGGGCAAACCAGTCGAAATGCTCCTGTGTCAGTTGCGAGCGGTCGGCCTGCGCATATAAGGCCAGCGCTTGGTCAAACTGCTGGTCTTTCGCATAAGCGGTGGCCAACACGCCCCAGCCGAAGCCAGCCTGTTCGCCGGTCAGGCTGCCTGCCATCTGCTGCAAGCGCACGGCCGATGCCTGCGGTGTTTTCTGTGCCGCGGTGCTGATGACGCTGCGCAACTGGTTTTCCTGCGCGCCCGCGCCGTCCGTGTTTTCCAACGGGCTGCCCAAGGCCGCCGCCAATGTGCGCGCATACGCCACCTGGTCGGCCGCCAATAAAATGCGCACGCGCCGCCAAGCACGGCTTTGGTTCACGCTGCCGATATTTCTTTGCAGCAGCAAAAAGCAGCCTGCACTCAATTTATCGCCGCTTTCCAACACATCATTGAGCAAACGGCTGTTTTGCTCAATGCCGAACGCAGCGGCATAGCATTTGGTTTCGGTATCGCGCCCCGCTTCCGGCAGCAAGGCGTATTGCTGGCGGAATTGCGCCACGTCGCCGCGCGTACCCAAGTTTTTCAGCCATGCCGTGCGGATGCTTTCCGTCATCGCGCTCGGCTGTGCGGTGGACAAGAATTGCGCCACTTGGGCATCGGCACCGTTTTTGGCGGCAGCCTGCATACTGTCGAAGCGATAGAAATCGTTCACGATTTTATCGGGTGTTTCGCTCGGGCGTTGCAAAGCCTGCACGCCAGTCATCTGCTGCTGTGCGGCGGCCGGTTCGGGTTTCAGCTCCACCGGTTTTTGCTGTGCGGCACAGGCGGACAAAATAGCGACGGCAATGCCTGTAATGCCGTTGAATGCGATTCGCGTCAAATACATAAATAATTCCAAGGTCATGATGTGTTAATCGGTGGTTATGCCGGTTTATCCTGTTCGCGCAGATATTGCGAAAATGCCAGTAAATCGTCGAAAATCAGCGTGTTTTCGGGTAGGCGGTCTTTTTCTTTGGCCAGTGTTTTTTTGCCCTTGCCGGTGAGCACCAGCACGGGGCGGCCGCCTGCACGCGCAATCGCTTGCAAATCGCGCAGGCTGTCGCCCACCAAATAAGTTTCTGAAGCTTCGGCATTGAAACGCGCCAAAATGTCCAAAATCATGCCCGGTTCCGGCTTGCGGCAGGCACAATGGCTGTCCGCCGTGTGCGGGCAAAACCAAACGCCGCTGATTTCGCCGCCTGCCTGCTGCACCAAACGGTGCATTTTGCCGTGCATTTCGTTCAGCGTTTCCACGGTGAAATAACCGCGTGCAATGCCCGATTGGTTGGTGGCCACGGCAATGGTGTAGCCTGCTTGGGTTAAAAAGGCTATCGCGTCCAAGCTACCGTCTATCGGTTGCCATTCTTCGGGCGATTTGATGAACTGATCGCTGTCGCGGTTAATCACTCCGTCGCGATCCAAAATAATCAGTTTCATGATTTCAAACTGCTTTTCCATTTTTCGAATGCGGCTTGGAACACCGCATTCAGTTGTTTCTGATGTGCAGGCTGCCATGTCTGCCGATAAAATTCGGCTTCGGTTTGCAGCCCGAGTGTAACGAAATAATCGTCCATAAAATGGCCGTAGCCTTCGTCATCATCGGCGTAATAATATTGGGTGAAACGGTTGCCCAGTTCGTTGAAACAGGTTTCGTCGATGCCGCCGTTCAGTTGCCGCACCACAAATTCCGCGCCGCTGATTTCGCCGTGCCGCAATGCGCCGAACAAAGGCAGTGCCTCCGCCGCCGCACTGTGCAGGTTTTGCGATACCGCCCATGCGTAATAATAACCCATGTGCAAAGCAGCCTGCACATCGGAAAGCGAAGACTGGTCTTCTGTGTGAAAGGAAATGTGGTCGTACATTACTTAAATCCCAAAACGTTCATCGCAAAATTCTTCATCCAGCCTTTCACGCTGCGGATAATCAGGCTGGACAATTTCGGTTTCCAAAAATCGGGGCGCTCCGTGCGGATGGTGCTGTCCAAGTTCTCCAAATCTTCCAACACCAGCGTGGGGCGGCAATGCAACACCTTTAAGCCGCACTGCTGCTCGAAATACAGCCAGTCGTCGGCGGGCACGCACGGTTTTTTTGTGATGTCCAGCAGCTTTTCCGCGCCTTTTCGCGTGATAACGTATGCCACGGTGCCGCAGCCGAATTGCTCCCACGGCGTGCCGAACACGAAATCCTGTTGCGGCGTGGCCATCGTTACCCGTTTTTTGATGGGGATACGGCGGTAGTAATACGGCAGATATCGCGCCACGGTTTTCACATAGCCCAGCAGCAAAACGTCAAAATCGTACTGCTGTTTTATCCGCTGCAAAAAAGCAGCCTGCACCACCGGGGTCGGGTCTTGGATAAAGGTGGCATCGTCTTCCAAAATCAGGGCCAACTCTTGTTGGCGCGCCAGCATTGTCTGGTAAATCTGATGGTGGCTCAATGCGCAACCGAGTTCGCCTTTGGTCAGATAGCGCTGTTTCTTCGGTTTTTTGTGCAAAGGCAGGCTGCACAATTCGCGCAGCTTTCCTTCTTCGATATGCCGCATGTCCACCGCATCGACCATTTCCGCAGGAATGCCGTATTTGGCGCACTCGGCCTGAACATGCTGCCGGCGGCGCGTTTCGCTGGGAAGGGAGATGATATAGGCTGGAATCATAATCGGTTTAAATGTTCGCCGAACGTGCCGGCATGGATTTTCAAACGCCTGTCCAATTTGTGCAGGCTGCTTTTTTGCAGAATCGATTCAAATAACGATTGATTGAACGGACGGTTGAAATTCAACAGCAGCAGATGGGGCAGCGTATCGTCCTCCACAGGGCAGCGCATATCGGCCAAATAATCCGCCATCAATCGGTCGTACATGATTTGGAAAAAGAAATAGTGCGGAATGCGGTTTTGTGTTGCCCAAAAATTCAGCATCACATCCAAGCAAGTCCCAATCACGCGGTTGCGGCACTTGGCGAAAATAATATTGTTCTGCACATTAACAGGATGGTTCGGCCGCCACGAAAAGCAGTCTGCATTCAGCTTTTCCCAATCGGATTGGTTTTCCGCATTCTGGCTGCGGTAGAACATGAAATAGTCCATCGCCGCATATTTTTCCGGCAGCGGCGCGGTCAGGTACACCGTCGCATCCAGCCACACGCCGCCGTAACATTCCAGCAGTGCCAGCCTTAATATATCGGCAAAAAACGCCGGTTTGAAGGCTTTGTTGTGCTGTTTTTTATCCCACACGAAATCCGGAAAGTCCAAATATTCGGTCAGATTGGTATCGTCCAACTCAATAACCCGGTAATCCGCGGCATAACGCCCGACAGATTTGCGGCACATTTTCACAATCTCCGGCAGATTCCGCTCATCCCAGCCCTGCCCCCAATACAGCCAGATAATTTTTTCGCCCGCCAAATGCGGCTGCTTGGCCGTCATCGGGAAATGCGGATATTTGCCGGCAAAATAATCCGCCAAAAAAACGTCCCACGCCTTGGCCGTGTATTCCTGCTGCCGGTAGGAAGCATAAAGATTGATTTTATTGCGCCAGCCTCTCGGCAGCAGCGCACGGTAGAACATCTTGAACGGCCGCTCGTTGGCCCTGAACAGCCAATAATAAGGAAAATCCTGCATATACCGCCCTATCCGTCAAAAGGAACACGTTCACAAGGCAAATGGCGGTATTTTTTCTGATGCCGCTTCTTTTGCCACCGAACCCACTCGCGCCCCAGTTTTTCCCAGAACGTCCGCTTGATTTTGACACTGTTTTTCTTTTTGCGCGCAGGCTCCAGAAAGCTTGCCATGTAATCCGAATCCGGCGATTTGATGATTTCCTGAATGCAGATAGCAGGCGAAAGCTGATAAATAAAATCGGCAAAACGATACACGCCCGCATCAAACAGAAAATGATCTACCGGTTCGATTTCTTTCCAACTTAAACCTTCCACTATTCGCACCAGTTGTTCCGCTGCCTGATAAGACAGCATATACGCCCCGCCGCCATAATGGTCGCTGCGCAAAAAATTCAGCATGTGCCCATCATCAATACGGCAAAACGGTTCTGTCCGACAGGGTGTATTGACCGTTTCCAGTTTAATGATGAATCTGCCCGACAACCCGATACGCTTCAACCATTCGTCCGACGCCAAAAACGTGCCCGCATGTCGGCTCAAATAAATATCGTCTTCAAAAACCGAAATATACGGCATTTTTTCCTGAACACACTTTTTCCACAGCAGAAATTGGCTCATAAAACACGCCTTTTCCCCGTCCGTTAAATTCGGCACTCGGGCAAGGTTTGGCAAATACGCACGGATGCAGTCGTTCAAATTGGTTTGCGGTGTTACGGCATCGAAAAAAGTAAAGGGAATGGCATTCCGCCCAAATTCCCGCTCGATATGCCGCCGCCTTTCCTCCGCCGATACCAGGCTAATCACAAAATTATTCATTATTTCCCATCAGTGCTGATTAATGACCTTCTCCAGCTTGTCCCGCAGACCGTCAATCATCTGCCAGATTTTATCGGCCGCATCCTCCTTAAACGGCGGGCGTGAAATAAACTCGGCATAATATTCCGGGTCGCTTTCCAAACGCCGCACCTGCTGCAAAAGCGCATCCGGATTATCCGGGTCATAAAACAAAATGGCTTCCTGATTTAAAATTTCGGGTTCGGGACAACCTTCGCTGCCCCAATAAATCGGAATGCAGCCTGCACGGATGGCATCGAAAATTTTCTCGGTGGTGTAATAACGGTGGTTGCTGTTTTCAGGGCAAATATTGTATCTAAATTGTTTTAAATACAATAATTTGTCATCATTAAATTTTACTTTTAATTCATCTGTATTATTTAAATAAGGCCCTGCACAGCTCACCGATGAAACCGTATTCAGCAGATGTACAATCGGCGCCCGGATATTGCTCAAATTATCATGCCGCGCCATCAATACTGCAAATTTTGAATTATTCTGATTTTTATAGGTGAATGAATGGGTGGCTTCAACATACGTCTGCCGATGATTGATATTATTGATTCTTTCAACAAAATCCACTACATCTTGATAAGAGGCCGTGGGTTCAAAACAATATCTAATCCACAAAGGGAAATGATAATAACGCGGATGATCCAATTTATCGAACCCCATGCTTAATTGCATATGCTCCAAACAATAATCCGCATATTGAATGTAATTATCAAATCCCCCCTGATTGATATTTTCCCCGGAAAAGAACAGCTTGATTTTATGTGTCCGCACTTTGGTCATCCATTTTTTTCCAAACACGGAAAACAATAAAATTTCTTTTCTTTGCGGATTTAAATGATGATGCTCTATGAAATGATAAAGCCATTCCCACTCGATTTGAGAATGCCACCAGTTAATCAACTGAATGTAGGTATCTGATTTATTATTTATAATTTGATTGATTCGTTTGTTATGCCGTAAATAGAACCCTAACGATCTCACATAAGTCCGCAACCCCACTATATTCTCCGTTCCTCTATGCCCTAAACTTTTCCTGATTCTGCAAAAACCATTGATATGTGCGCTCGATGCCCTCGTCCAATTCAACCGAATACTGCCATCCCAAGCGCTTCAACAAACCCACATCCAATAGTTTGCGCGGCGTTCCATCCGGTTTGCCGGTATCCCACAGAATTTCGCCCTGATAGCCCACGGCATGGGCAATGGTGTTGGCCAGCTCCCGAATGGTGCAGTCTTTCCCTGTACCCACGTTGATATGGCTGGACATCGGCAAAACATGCTCGCCATACACTTCTTTCGGCAAATTCATGACGTGTAAACACGCGCTTGCCATATCGTCCACATATAAAAACTCACGCATGGGGCTGCCGCTTCCCCACACGGTCACACTGGGCAAATCCTGAATTTTTGCTTCATGAAAACGGCGCAACAAGGCGGGGACGACATGGCTGTTTTCAGGATGGAAATTATCATTGATGCCATATAAATTCGTCGGCATAACGCTACGGTAATCCGTTCCATATTGTCGGTTATAACTTTCGCACAATTTAATGCCGGCAATTTTGGCGATCGCATAAGGCTCATTGGTCGGTTCCAAGGCTCCTTGCAGCAGGCTGCTTTCTGCAATCGGCTGCTCTGCCAATTTGGGGTAAATACAGCTTGAACCCAAAAACAACAACTTCCGCACACCTGCTTGGAATGCGCCATGAATGATATTGGCTTCAATGATTAAGTTTTGATAAATGAATTCGGCAGGATAAGTATTGTTCGCCCAAATTCCGCCCACTTTTGCCGCCGCCAAATACACTTCATCAACGGCATTTTGGTTAAAAAACCGGAACACGGCCGCTTGGTCCAACAAATCCAATTCGCTACGGGTGCGCGTAATAATTTCGGCATCTCCCGCCTTTTCAAGCGCTCGAACAATCGCAGAGCCAACCATCCCTTGATGGCCGGCAACAAAAACTCTTTTTTTCATTTATTTTTTCCAAAAAACACTGTCACATTCCAAATGCGCCATCATGGTCATCACCACGACTTCATAAAACGCGATCCAAATGCCGCGGTTTATATTGGCCATACCATCCGCTCAACATTTCAGCCTATTCAATGACCGCTCAAAATGCAGCCTGCACTTTCATGCAACCCAATGCAAACGCCAAGCGAACCCATTTCTTCCCATCCATATCGAAAAAGAAACCTGCTCCTTTTCCTTGAAATGATTGTTCAATAATGGAAACGCCTTACTCAACGGAAATGGAAATATCGTAGCCATTGGCCTTCAGTAACGCCGTGCGTTTTGCAGCCTGCAAATCTTCGGCCACCATTTCGGCACACATTTCCTGCACGGTAATTTGAGGTGTCCAGCCCAATTTTTGTTTCGCTTTGCTTGGGTCGCCCAACAAGGTTTCCACTTCGGAAGGGCGGAAATAGCGTTTGTCCACACGAACAATCACGTCGCCCACCTTCAATGCCGGTGCGGCATCGCCGGAAATGCTTTCCACGATGCCCACTTCGTCCACGCCCGAACCTTCAAAGCGCAGGGTAATGCCCAAATGCTCGGCCGACCATTGCACGAATTGGCGCACGCTGAATTGCACGCCGGTGGCGATAACGAAATCTTCGGGTTGTTCCTGTTGCAGCATCAGCCATTGCATCCGCACATAATCTTTGGCGTGCCCCCAGTCGCGCAATGCGTCCATATTGCCCAAATACAGGCAGTCTTCCAAACCTTGCGCAATATTGGCCAGGCCGCGCGTAATCTTGCGGGTAACGAACGTTTCGCCGCGGCGCGGGCTTTCGTGGTTGAACAAAATGCCGTTGCAGGCGTAAATGCCGTAGGCTTCGCGGTAATTGACGGTAATCCAGTAGGCATAGAGTTTGGCCACGGCATAGGGCGAGCGCGGATAAAACGGTGTGGTTTCTTTTTGCGGAATTTCCTGCACCAATCCATAAAGCTCAGACGTGGAGGCTTGGTAAAAACGGGTTTTGTTTTCCAAGCCCAAAAAGCGGATGGCTTCCAACAGGCGCAGTGTGCCGATGGCATCGACATCTGCGGTGTATTCGGGGGCTTCGAAGCTCACGGCAACGTGGGATTGCGCGCCCAGGTTATATACTTCGTCGGGACGGATTTCCGCCAGCAGGCGCGTGAGGTTGGAGGTATCGGTCAAATCGCCGTAATGCAGTTTGAAGCGCACGTTGTCAATGTGCGGGTCTTGATAGATATGGTCGACGCGCTGGGTGTTGAATTGCGAAGAGCGGCGCTTGATGCCGTGGACTTCATAGCCTTTTTCCAGCAGAAATTCTGCCAAATACGAACCGTCTTGGCCTGTAACGCCGGTGATAAGGGCGACTTTGCGCGTGTTGGGTTGGGTCATACGTTATCCTGTCAATGAAATTGCTGAAAATTAAGGCTCTGTTTTATTGAATGAAATTAAAGTACAGGCTGCTTTTAGCACCGCCCGAAGTTGTCTTGGTAACGGACAATGTCGTCTTCTTCCAAATAGCTACCCGTCTGCACTTCAATCAGTTCCAGCGGAATCCTGCCCACATTGTGCAGACGGTGTTTTTCGCCCAGCGGAATGTAAACGCTTTGGTTTTCGGTCAATAAAATCACTTCGTCGCCGCGGGTTACTTCCGCCGTGCCTTTCACGACAATCCAATGCTCGGCGCGGTGATAGTGTTTTTGCAGGCTCAAACTGGCGCCCACATTCACGCCGATACGTTTGACTTTGAAACGCTCGTCTTCGTCTACGCTGTCATACCAACCCCACGGGCGGTACACTTTGCGGTGGATTTTGGCTTCGGGGCGGATTTGCTGCTCCAATTCGCCCACCAGCTGCTTGACGTTTTGCGAATGGGCGTGGTCGGTAATCAGCACGGCATCAGCGGTTTCCACCACAATCAGGTTGTCCACGCCGACCACGCTGACCAGTTTGCGGTCGGCATAAATCAGATTGTTATGCGCCTGAACGGCCATGCCGTCGCCGATGATGGCATTGCCGTTTTCGTTTTTCTGCAGCGATTGCCACACCGCATCCCACGAACCCAAATCGCTCCAACCGGCATCCAGCGCCACCATGCTGATGGGGATGTCGGACTGGGCGCAAGGTTCCATCACGGCATAGTCGATGGATTCGGACGGGATTTGCGCAAACAATTCGGCATCGGGGCGGATAAAGCGGATGTTGTCCAGTTGGTCTGTGCTTCGCTGCCGCCATGTGGTGCAGGCTGCTTTGAAGATGTCTTCGCGGAACTGCTCGATGGCTTTCAACCATGTCGATGCTTTGAGAATGAACAGGCCGGCATTCCAATAAAAGCAGCCTGCACCCAAATAATATTCTGCGGTGGCCGCATCGGGTTTTTCCACAAACTGCGCCACCATATAAATGCCGTCGTCTTCCTGCGCTTGCGCCTGAATATAGCCATAAGCCGTTTCGGGTTTGTCCGGCGTTACGCCCAAAATCACGATGCTGCCGTCTTCCGCCTTGCCCACCGCCCGGCAGACAGCCTGCACAAACGCCTCGTTATCCGCCACCAAGTGGTCGGACGGAGTCACCACCAATATCGGGTCGTCGCCCTGCTCTGCCGCCGCCAATGCCGCCAATGTCAGCGCGGGTGCCGTGTTGCGGGCGGCCGGTTCCAGCACGATTTGGGTTTGCCAAGAGAAGGCTTTTAATTGGTCGGCCACCAAAAAGCGGTGTTCTTCGTTGGTGACCACAATCGGCGGCGAAACCGGCAAAGCAGCCTGCACCAAAGAAGTGATGCGGGCAACCGACTGCTGAAACAGGCTGCAATCGCCGCCCAGCGACAAAAACTGTTTCGGATATGCCGTGCGCGACAGCGGCCACAAACGGCTGCCCGAACCACCGCTCAAAATCACGGGCACAATAGGAGAAGACATGGATTTATCCTAAATTTTATAGTTAGTCGTTCGGCAGCCGCACCCAATGCGGCAAATACTGGCTGGCTGCAGGCTGCTCCTGCACCCACGGCCGCTGCGGCACCACCACCAGGCCGTCCTGATGATCCGACAACAGGCAGCCCCACCATGCAAAAGTGGAATTGCCGACCACATAATGTTTGAAATACGTCAGCCAATTCATATCTTCCAAAACCGACTGCCCCTGCATCAACCGCACGGAATACTCTGCCGAAATGGCACCGATTTCCTTCTCAATCGCCGCAAAATCGTCTGAGAAAATATACACCGTGCCAATGGTTTGCCTTTGCCGGATATAGTCCAGCCCGTTCAGGTAATAATCAAGGCCCACGGTGCGGATAAGCCCCGCATTTTCAGGATTCAGAAAATCGCCGCGCCGGATATGCAGCGCCACATCGTTTTCACCCACGGCAACATCGACAGGTTTCAGCGCGCGGAGCACTGTTTTCAACCGCTGTTTGAACGGTTCGGCAATATAATGGTGCGACTGGAAATAGCCGTAATAAAAATTGACGGGGTATTTCCCATGCACGCCCTCAAAAAATACCGCCCATTGGTCTTTCGGTTCGCGCCAATTCAGCTTTTCCTTACCGTAAAAAGCCTTGCAAAAAATATAGCGGAAAGAACGCGATATTTGCTTTTTATCGGCTACCGCCATGCCCAGCCGCTGCGGAATCTCCAAAACCAAATTTCTCTTTGCCTTATCCTTCGTATCGCCGACTTGGCCGTTGCCCATCAAAAATAGCGAGGCATCCGCACCCAACGATTTAAGGTAGTCGGTATAGGCGAGAAGATACAGTTGGTTGCCCAATCCCAACCCGTTGGCAAAATGAATATAGTGTTTAGCCATAAATATCGATTTCTGTATTTAAACCAGTGCTATTTAAACGGAACAATTTTTTTATCATCCGTCCATCTCCGCTTCACGCGCTTGTATTCTTTAACAATTTTATTCTTCGCCCATGCAAATATATTACGATTTTCTTGGGTTCGTTCAGGCTGGTTTTTTTCGCCGTCCAATTGCTGATGACGCGCCAACCTTCCATCCTCCAATGTGCTGGACAATGAACTATCGGCGCGGTTCAACTGTAATTCCTGAATACAAAGCGCGGGGCTGATTTGATACATTTGGATTTCGGGTATTTCCGAAGCAGCATTAAACAGCATATTATCAATCGGTTCCAATTTTTCGGGCGCGACCTCTCGAATCCAATTCAATAACGTGATGGCGGTTTGCTGCGAAATAAGATAGGCGGCCGTGCCAAAACCGAAACTTTGCAACCGAAGAATTTTTCTGCCGTTAAAAGGGCGAACACCGGATTTACCCAGCGCAACAGGGTTGGCTTTTAAAAACGTCTCCATCCGGATAATAAAACTTTGGTTCTCAAACCGTTCATCCAACCATTTCGTATCATTCAAAAACCGGCTGCTGTTCCGCCCAAATATAACGTCATCTTCAAAAATTCCGATATAAGGCAAATCATCGGCAACGCATTTTGCCCATAAGCAGACGTGGCTCATGAAGCAGCCTTTTTCACCGCCCGTCAGAAAAGCATCGGCAAGATTGGGACAATATTCCGCTATGGATTCAGCCAATGTTTCAGGCGTTACGGCATCAAAAAAATGAAATGCAATTTGATGTTTGTTAAATTCCGCCGCCACATGCTGCCTTCTTTGCGCCGCAGTGCGGATACTAACAACATAATTTTCCATAAATCACCCCAAACAGAATGGACAGTGCAGGCTGCTTTTCGCGTTGCGTTATTCGGCCAGCAGCGCAATATCCGCCACGGCATTCAGCAGGTTGCTCAACACATTCAGCAGATTCAGGCGGTTTTGTTTAACGGCGGCATCGTCGGCCATCACCATCACGCCGTCAAAGAAGGCATCGACCTGCGGTTTCACGGCCGCCAGCGCGGACAAGGCGGCGGCAAAATCTTGCGCGTCCAAAGCAGCCTGCACTTTCGGCTGCAAATCCTGCACGGCGGCAAACAGGGCTTTTTCCTCGTCCTGTTGCAACAACGCCGCATCCACATTGCCCAATGCGCCTTCGGATTTTTTCAGCAGATTTTGTACGCGTTTGTTGGCGGCGGCCAGCGCGGCGGATTCGGGCAGCTGTTTGAATTGCACCACCGCCTGAAGTTTGGCCGTCAGATTATTGACGCGGTCGGGGCGCTGCGCCAATACGGCGGCCACCACGTCTTGCGGATAATCGTTTTGCAGCAGCACGGCCAGGCGCGCCTGCATGAAATCTGCCACTTCGGCAACGGTGTTTTCCGCCAGCAGGCCTTTGGGGAAGCTGTCGAACACAAATGTCAGCAACTCGCGGATGGACAAATCGTGATTCATCAGCATACGCAGCACGCCCAAAGCGGAACGGCGCAGCGCGTACGGGTCTTTGTCGCCCGTCGGAATCAGGCCGATGCCCCAAATGCCGACCAGCGTTTCCAATTTGTCGGCCAGTGCCACGGCGGTGCCGATGGTGCTTTCGGGCAATGCGTCGCCGGCAAAGCGCGGACGGTAATGCTGCTCAACCGCTGCGGCAATTTCGGGCGTTTCGCCGTCTAGTTGCGCGTAATATTTGCCCATTGTGCCTTGCAGTTCGGGGAATTCGCCCACCATTTCGGTGACCAGGTCGGCTTTTGCCAAGCGCGCGGCACGTTCGGCAACGGCTTTGTCGGCGTTCAGGCAGCCTGCAATGTAGGCGGCGATGGTTTGCAGGCGCTCCACGCGTTCTGCCTGCGAACCGATTTTATTGTGGTAAACGACATTCGCCAGTTTAGGCAGGCGGCTTTCCAGCGTGGCTTTTTGGTCTTGCTTATAGAAAAATTCGGCATCCGACAGACGCGCGCGCAAAACACGTTCGTTGCCGGAAATGATGTGGCTCGGGTCTTGCGTTTGCAGGTTGGACACCAGCAGGAAGCGGTTCATCAGCTTGCCGTTTCGGTCGAGCAGCGGGAAGTATTTTTGGTTTTGCTGCATGGTCAGAATTAGGCATTCCTGTGGCACGGCCAGGAAATGCTCTTCAAAAGCAGCCTGCAACACCACGGGATATTCCACCAGCGCGGTCACTTCGTCCAGCAGCGACTCGTCGGCGGCAACGGTGGCATTCAGGCGCGCGGCCTGCTCGTCTAACGCGGTGCGGATGGCGTTTTTGCGCTCGGCAAACGAGGCGATGACTTTGCCTTCTTCGGCCAGTTGCGCGGCATAATCGTCGGCTTTGGCGAATGTGATTTCACCGTGCGACAGGAAACGGTGTCCCAGCGTACAATTTCGGCTGTCCAAACCCAACACGTTGATGGGCAGCACTTCTGCGCCGTGCATGGCCACCAGCCCGTGAACGGGGCGCACGAAGGTGTGCGTGCTGCTGCCCCAGCGCATCACTTTGGGAATGGGCAGTTTTTTCACGGCGGCATTCACAATATCGCCCAGCAAAGCGGCCAGTTTTTGGCCTTTTTGCGTGAATTCGTGGGCATACACATCTTGTTTGCCGTCGTGGACGATGTGCAGGCTGCTTTTTTCCACGCCGCAGGAACGTGCAAAGCCTTCAATCGCTTTTTCGTTGGCTGTTACGGCAGGGCCTTTTTTCACGATGTATTGGTCGGCCTGCTCGGATTTGACGCGGGCCACCTGCACGGCCAAACGGCGCGGTGAAGCATAAGCGGTGTATTCGGTTGCGCCGTCAATCAGTTGCGCTTTTTCCAGCCCTTCGGCAATGGATTGCGCCAAGTGGTTGCCCAACTGGTTCAAGGCTTTCGGCGGGAGTTCTTCGGTAAACAGTTCGATGAGTAAGGTTTGAGACATTTTGATAGCTTTCAATGATATAGGGTGTGCAGGCTGCTTTTTGACGATACTTGGCGATTCAAAAGCAGCCTGCACAAATTTTGTGCGCTTATTTTACACAATTTATCGTCATCTGTCTGCGCTCGGCAGGCGGCTCAACGAGGCGTAGAAGCCTTGTTGCCGCAGCAGGCTCTGGTGCGTGCCCTGCTCCACGATTTTGCCGCCGTCCATTACCACGATGCGGTCGGCGTTTTCGATGGTGGTCAGGCGGTGGGCGATGATGATGCTGGTGCGATTGTGCATCAGCCGCTCCAACGCTTCCTGCACCAAGCGTTCGGATTCGTTGTCCAACGCGCTGGTGGCTTCGTCCAACAACAAAATCGGCGCGTCTTTCAAAATGGCGCGGGCAATGGAAACGCGCTGGCGCTGCCCGCCCGAAAGCTGGTTGCCGTTGCTGCCCAGCGGCATGTGCCAGCCCTGCGGATGGTTCTGCACCATGTCCCACAGGTTGGCGGCTTTCAATGCGCTTTCCACTTCGGCATCCGCCGCGCCCGGCCGGCCGTACACCACATTGTTGTACAACGTGTCGTCAAACAAAAACACGTCTTGCGACACCAGCGCGAACTGGCGGCGCAACTGTGCCAGCGGAATATCGTGAATGTCGATGCCGTCCAGCAAAATGCAGCCTGCATCGGCTTCCAAAAAACGCGGCAGCAGGTTCACAGCTGTGGTTTTGCCGCTGCCCGAACGCCCCACCAGCGCCACTTTTTCGCCCGCCCGAATATCCAGCGTGAATCCGTCCAGCGCATTGGTTTTGCTGTTCGGATAACGCAGGCCGACATGGTCGAATGTAATGCCGCCGGTGGCGCGTTCGATGGGATGACGGCCGTTGTCCGCCTCGTCGGGCATATCCAAAAAGGCGCACACATCGTCCGATGCCAGCAAAATCGCCTGCAACGGAATGCTGATGTTCGACAGGTTTTTCAGCGGCGTGACCATTTGCAACATGGCCACGATAAACGCCATAAATTCGCCGATGGTGGTGGTGCCCGAACGGCTTTGCCACAGCGCGATAAAAATCACAATCGCCAGCGCAATCGATGCAATCAGCTCGCTGATGGGCGAACGCGCGGTGTTGGCCTGCGTGATTTTCTTGTTCGCCTGCAACATGATGCGGTTCACTTCGTCGAAGCGGCGCCGCGCATTGTCGTAACCGCCGTACATTTTCACCATACGGTGCCCGGAATGCAGCTCGTTGAGCGTGTTGATCATCTGCCCGGTGCTTGTTTGCGCGCTGACCTGCACGTTTTTCAGGCGTTTGCGGTAATAGCGCGTCAGCAGCGTCAGGCAGGGGAACACGAACAGCACCACCAGGCTCAGCTGCCAGTTCAGATACAGCAACACGCCGATAAGCCCGGCCACAATCAACGAATCGCGCACCAATGTGACAAAAATGGTGCTCGCGCCGCTGATGGCGTTGCTGGTTTGGTTCACAATCCGGTTGGCAATCATGCCGGACGATTCTTCCTGCTGCACATACGAAGGCAGCAGCAGCATTTTGCGGAACATATCCTGCCGCAGGCGGCTGATGGCCTCCAAGCCGACCCACGCCATCAGATAACTGCCGGCAAACCGTCCGATGCCACGCACGATAATCAAAAACACCAAAAACAGCGGCACGGCCCAGATTTTGTATTCCGAGCCCCAAATCCAGTAGTTCAGACGGTTTTTCCAATACAGCAGCCAATCGAACCAATGCCCAGAATCGGTAAACTGCGGCGCGGCCTGCGGCATGCTGAAGCCCTGATTCACCAAAGGCGCGATAAACGCCGCCAGATAGCTTTCCGTCGCCGCCACGCCGATAATGGCCACCACCGCCGCCGCAATGCGCCATTTGTACGGGCGGATATAAGCCGTCAGGCGGATAAAGCTGCGCGTATCGTCCGAGCTGAAGCCGCCGAAAAATAATTTTTTTATCATAAAAATATCGTGTGAAAATTCAAAACAGGGGCGGAAAATACCGTTGCGCACCCTCCGGCCAATCTGCCCCATTTTAATGAAAAACGCCTGAAAACGCCACGCCGCCGCCAAGTGCAGACTGCTTTTGTGCCGCGAAAAAGCAGCCTGCACCCCTGCAACGAAACAAAATAACACGGGACTATTGTTAATTTCCCACAGTTTTGTTTACAATAGCCGGCAGTTTTTTTACAAATCACCTTTGTGCAGGAGGCACACCATGTCAGCAGACAACGCCGCGCCGAAAGGCAACAACCGCCTGATTTGGCAAATTATCACCGGATTGATTTTGGGCAGCATCATCGGTCAGATTGCCCATTCCGCCCAATCGGGGTTCATGAACAGCGTCATCGGGATTACCGGCATTTTCGGCAGCCTGTTTGTGGGCGCGCTGAAAGGCATCGCACCGTTTTTGGTGTTTATTTTGGTCACTGCCGCCATCACCAAGCAAAACGGCCAAACCAAAACCAATATGCGCCCGATTCTGTTTTTGTACCTGCTGGGCACATTCGGCGCCGCGCTGGTGGCCGTGATTGCCAGCCTGGCCTTCCCCAGCACGCTCACGCTGGTGGTCAATTCCGAAATCGATGTGAAACCGCCGCAAGGTATTGCCGAAGTGCTGAAAACGCTGCTGATGAACTTGGTGGCCAATCCGTTCGCCTCGCTGATCAACGCGAACTATATCGGCATTTTGATGTGGGCGATTCTGCTGGGCATCGCCCTGCGCCGCGCGTCGCCCGCCACTCACCAGCTTTTTGACGACTTGTCGCACGCCGTGTCCGCCATCGTGACTTGGATTATCCGCCTGGCACCTATCGGCATTTTCGGTTTGGTGTCGGTAACAGCCGCTACCACCGGCTTCGGTCAGATGATTGCGGAATACGGCCAGCTGCTGCTGGTGCTGGTGGGCTGCATGGCCTTGGTGGCTTTTGTGATGAACCCGCTGATTGTGTATTGGAAAACCGGCAAAAACCCTTATCCGCTGGTGCTCTTGTGCCTGCGTGAAAGCGGCATCCCCGCCTTTTTCACACGCTCTTCCGCCGCCAACATCCCTGTGAACATGGCCTTGGCCAAACGCCTGAACCTGCACGAAGAAACCTATTCCGTATCCATTCCTTTGGGCGCGACGGTGAACATGGCGGGCGCGGCGATTACCATTACCGTGCTGGCATTGGCCGCTGCGCACACGCAGCACATCCAAGTGGACTTTTTCACGGCACTGCTGCTGAGCCTGGTGGCCACCATTAGCGCGTGCGGTGCTTCGGGCGTGGCGGGCGGTTCACTGCTGCTGATTCCTTTGGCATGCAACCTGTTCAACATCCCGAACGATATCGCCATGCAGGTGGTGGCGGTGGGCTATATCATCGGCGTGATTCAGGATTCCTGCGAAACGGCGTTGAATTCTTCGACAGACGTGCTGTTCACCGCAGCGGCAGACATTGCGCACAGCCACGAATTGGAACAACCGAAATCCGAATAACGCGGAACGGTTAAACCACAAAAAAGCAGCCTGCACTTGGAACCACAAATCCGAATGTGCAGGCTGCTTTTCAATTCAGGATATTATCTGTGCAATCGTGCCGATACCGCATTGCCCATACAAAAGCAGCCTGCACTCGAACCAACGAAGTGCAGGCTGCTTTTTGCCGCGCTTATGCCTGATAACCAAGGGCGGGCGGCACATCCTGTTCCACCACTTGGCGCAGATAATGCTCCACCTCGTCTTTCATCACGAAGCGGTCGTCATACGTTGTCGGGGCAATGGCCGGCGCCGCATCCACCTGTACATCGATTTGCGGCTGCGACACAATCTGCCACACCGAGCGGAACAAGCCCACATCCGCAAACGACACGCTCTCGCTGCGCTGCTGCGCCACATAATAACGCAACGCCAGCGCCTGCACCGGCGCACCCGCCATAATCGCCGACTGGAACAACGCGGCCTTCAACGGCAAAACACCCGTGCCTGAACTGGTTTTGGCTTCTGGGAAGAAACACACGTTGTCGCCCTGCCGCAACGATTCGGCAATCGCCTGGTTAATCGGGTCGATGTCTTTACGGTTGCTGCGGTCAATGAATATCGTGCCGGCATTCGCCACCATTTTGCCGATGACCCACCAGTTTTTCAGCTCCTTCATGGCAATAAAACCCGACGGATACAAACTGTTAATCACCAAAATGTCCAGCCAGGACACATGGTTGGAAACAATCAGCGTGCCCTGCAAAGGTGCAGGCTGCTTTAAACCGTGCAGCCGCACATTCAGAATATTCAAACAGTGCATACTCAACTGCCGCACCGCCTGCTGCCGCGCCTCGCGGTTGCCCTCAGGCAGCTGCCGAATGCGCCACACCGCCCGAAACAGCCAAAAAACCAGCGCGCCCAAACGGAAAAGCCGCCGCCAAAAAGGAGTGGAATGTGCCATAAACCAGAAACCGTGAAAAAAAAGCGAATGATGCAGGGATTGGACGAAGATGGCAAGTCAAACACCTTCGCGCGGCGGGTTAAATTATGCTAGAATCTGCAAATTTAGTTCATCAACAACAGGGCAAAAATGATGATGAATCCGATACTTCCGAAAATCAATCTGGCCGCATACCGCAATTATGCCAAACAACACTTCCCCAGCCTGCTGAAACCCAGACCGGCCGACAGCCACAAAGGCACGTTCGGCAGCATCGGCGTTTTGGGCGGCTCGGAAGGCATGATGGGTTCCGCATTGCTCGCCGGCACCGCAGCGTTATACACCGGCTGCGGCAAAGTGGTGGTGGCGTTCCCGCAAGACAAACTGCCCATCGCCGTGCACCACCCTTATCCCGAACTGATGCTCGACACCGCCGAGCGCGCCGTTTATCGCACCGATATCGACGTTTGGCTGGCAGGCTGCGGTTTGGGCAAAGACGAAAAAGCCGCCAAACTGGTGCACACCGTCTGGCAAAACGAACAGCCCTGCTTGGTATTGGATGCCGACGCGCTGCATATTTTGGTCGATTATCCGCAGATGTTCCTGAAAAACACGCGCAACGACATGGTTTTAACCCCGCACCCCGGCGAGGCCGCCTATCTGCTGAACACCACCGTGCAGCAAGTACAAAGCCACCGCGACTGGGCGGCACGCGAATTGGCCAACCGCTTCCACTGCTGGGTGGTGCTCAAAGGCCACAACACCGTAATTTCATCCGCGCGCGGCTTCCTGCACACCAACACCACCGGCAACACCGGGCTGGCCACCGCAGGCAGCGGCGACGTATTGGCCGGCATGATTACCAGCCTGCTGGCACAAGGCATTAAAGCTGCCGAAGCCGTGCCTGCGGCCGTGTGGCTGCACGGAGCGGCAGCAGAACTGCTGGAACAATCGGAAGTCGGGCCCATCGGGCTGTTGTCGGGCGAACTGGCAGAAATGCTGCGCTGGCTTCGCAACCGCTTAATCAGCACACCCGCGGCATAATCCGAACCCTTTTCAGCAGGCGGCTTCAAAGCAGCCTGCACTTTTGTTTTTTCAACCCTAACGATAAGGAAACACACACATGGGCATTCTTGACTCACTTTTGGACACGGCAATGTCATCTCTGGGTGGCGGCGACGGCCAGCAAAGCCAAGCTATGCAATTGGTCATGCACCTGGTGCAACAAAACGGCGGCAATATCGGCGGTTTGCTGAACCAGTTGCAGCAAGGCGGTTTGGGCGACGTGTTGCAAAGCTGGATTGGCAGCAACAGCAACGAATCGGTCAGCGCGGGCGCGATTGAAAACGCACTGGGCGGTCACCTCGGCCAAGCAGCGCAAGCAGTCGGCATCGACACGCAGCAGGCCAGCGGCTTGCTGGCGCAATACCTGCCGCAAATCATCGACACCATCACACCCAACGGCCAAGCCTCCGATGCGGACGGCTTCGATTTGGACGACGTGGTGCACCTGGCGCAGCAATGGCTGAAATAACCGCCCACCGCCCAACATATAGTGGATAAAATAAAAATGAAACAAGGCGGCGAGCCGCAAGGCGTACAAATAGTACGTCAAGGCGATCCAACGCCGTATCATTGCAATTTTAATCCACTATAAAAAGCAGCCTGCACTTTTTGGAATGTGTTTCCGAAAGTGCAGGCTGCTTTTTCGGGTTTGCAGCAAACCTGCTCCTTCTTTCACGAGAGGGCGTTAGGGTGATGGATTCTTCGGGCGGTACGAATTTTAATTTCTGAATGGAAAAGGGTTTGCCCTCTCCCACGGGAGAGAAGGTTGGTTGGCAGTCATCGCCAGAAAGCAGCCTGTACGTTCAAAAATCCATCCCAAAGTGCAGGCTGCCTTTGCCACGGGCGGCAACCTCAAGCGCGGGTATGGCGGCGCAACGCCATGAACACCGCAGAAACACGGCAATCTTTATAGTGGATTAAAATAAAAATGAGACAAGGCGGCGAGCCGCAAGGCGTAAAATAGTACGTCA
>ERZ773054.750-NODE-750-length-22872-cov-4.995749_pt1 | contig 22872 bp, 36 predicted proteins | sample MGYA00580630_ERZ773054 | MGnify/ENA primary metagenome ERZ773054 (study PRJEB29015, sample SAMEA2737994) | human oral metagenome | biome: human oral; feature: human-associated habitat; material: dental | place: China | collected 2115 ... | reverse complement strand
AAAGGATTGAGCCCGGTGCAATACCGAGCTCAATATTTAAGTTAACTAACCTGTCTGTAACCAACCACTTAATATTAGAAATTGATAACAGGTTAGGACTTAAGTTGAATTAAACGGAATTAAGTGGGAAAGAATCAATGAAATAAAGGGCTGAAAGAAATTTTGGCCCTTTTTTATTGGGTGGGTTTTGGGGTGATGTTAGTTTTAGAAAAAAAGTGGCTAAAATCTAAAAAGGGCGGTTTTAGCCACTTAATTGTAGAAAAACAAAAAGGCGTTTAAAAAACGTTTAAAGACCGTTTAAATTACGCTTTTGCCGATGTAGTCGACTTGTCCAGTTATTTCTAAATTGTCCGTTTCTTGCTTGTTTGCCGTTATTTATGGCGTATTTAGTGAAATCTTTCATCGCCCAATATTGATAGAGAGATTACGCCTCAGGTTTTCACAAATGCGTCATAGTTTGTTGGCTAAACTATGACGTATCTAGTCAAATAAGTTTGACTTGTTAAACTTCATCTAACCAACTGAAAAATAACGTTTTTTTAATAATTGCGATTACATTGAACAAAAAATAACTTTGACGTTAAAAACTATTTTACTTTGACGTTGTTCGCTTCTTTGATGCTACAGATTGATAAACCTTTTGTAACTGTACATCGTTTAATTCAGTAATGCTTTCTACTCCGTATTTCTGTAATAAATGATCTCTTAGCCACTCATCTAATAGACCTTTAGTGTTAATTTTTATATATGCATATTTTTTACTACGCCATTCATTTCCTACTTTCTTGGGTGCTGATTTTGAAGATGATAACCGTCCAATCCACTTTCTTAAATATGTGATCGCTTTATCAGTCTTTTCTATTGGAATCAATCGATAGGTTGCAACTCCGCAATGTTTATTAAGGGAAGCCCAAACTGCTTGAAAAGATTTTGGGTTGTTTTTAAGTTTTTGTTCAAGGTCTACAATCTCTTTTACTAAATCTTGTAATCGTCTAGCGGTATCTTCACTAATGTGAATTTTACTAGGCTCAACGATAGCTTTTGTTTTGGTTGTATATTTTTCTGTTTTGATATTGTTAATTGTTCCACTATTGATGATGCCCTTGTCACCATAGATAACATTAGAATTTTGGATTGAGTTTTTTTGAGATTTACTTTCTTCGGTCTCTGAACGAACCCCTGTTATCACATATTGAACATCAACACCTAACTGAGCAGCACGCCCCAGAAATTCCGCAGAAATACCACTTTTCCCTAATTCGTTTAATCTGAGAGTCTCACGACTTACCTCTGTTTGGTGAGCAAAATTCGCTTGTGAATATCCCAAACGGCATCTTTCTTCCACTAGACGAATTCCCATATCTTCTCGGGTAATTGCAAGCTGCATAAAAAGTCCTCGAACAAATGCAAATTTATTTGACATGCCAAAAAATATTGGCATATAATAAACTTGTTTTCTTAATTAGTTGAATTAATCAGTTGTAGCGACTGATTTAAAGAGGATTGTATGAACCCAAAAGAAATTTATCAAGCATTAAAGGATAAAAATTTAAATGCTTCAATGATTGCTGAAGCCCTTGGGGTGAGTTCTCAGGCTGTATCAAATGCGATTAAGCAAGGGAAAAGCAGTCAAAGAATCGCTAAAGCTATTGCTTTAGCGATTGATGAACCGTTAGAAACGGTATTCCCTCATTATGCTCAAAAACAGCAAAAACAAATTTTCAGACACAAAAAAGTAAATCAATTAAAAAGCCAATTTTCACAAATACTTTAGTGGGGTGGAGATATGATTCCGCTTAAAAGTTTTTATAGCGCAAATGAATTATCACAACTAGGTCTAAAAAGCTTACCAACTAGTCATAGAAGAATTTTAGACAAAGCCAAGCGCGAAAATTGGAATAGTCGAAAACGTGATGGCAAAGGCGGTGGTGTTGAATTTGCCGTGAAATCCATGCCGGAAGACGTACAAGCCGAAATCGTGGTGAAACTTGGCAAAAGTGCGGTGAAAAATCTCCCTGTTTTGGCTGAGGAGAGTGCGCCTGTTGATGCGCAGTTGTTGTGGGCAACCTATGAACAAGGCACGGCAAAGCAACAACAAAAAGCGCAGATGAAGCTCGGCATTATGTTTGCGGTGGCTGAATTGGTCAATGGTGGCGTGAAGATTTTGGATGCGTTGGCGTTGGTATGCCATAAACACAACCAAGATGGCGATAAACCGGTCACGGTGAGTGCCATTAAGTCTTGGTGGTATCAAGTTAAAGACGCTGATCGTAGTTTGTGGCTACCGCTTTTGATGGATAGCTACGGTGCGCACAGCGAAAGCCGTGAGGCCGCTTTTACCCCTGAAGCCTGGGCATTTTTCCGCGCTGACTATTTTCGCAATGAGCGCCCTCAGTTTGGATCTTGCTATGAACGCTTGAAACGTGCGGCAAGTGCGAACGGTTGGGTTATCCCAAGCCCCTCTAGTGTTAAGCGCAAAATCTTGCGCGAAATCCCAAAAACCCACCAAACCTATTTAAGAGATGGCACTTATGCGTTGAGCCGTATGTACCCATCGCTCATCCGTACCGTTGCCGGCATTGAGGCGATGGAATGGGTCAACGGGGACGGTTATAAGCATAACGTTTGGGTGAAATGGCATAACGGCCACATTATCCGCCCTAAAACGTGGCTTTGGCAGGATGTGCGCACTCGCAAAATCTTGGCGTATCGGTGCGATGAGTCGGAAAACACCAACATGATCCGCCTGGCGCTGTTGGATGTGGTGAACAAATACGGTATCCCGAAACATTTAACCATCGATAACACCAAAGCGGCAGCCAATAAAAAGATGACCGGTGGGGTGAAAAACCGTTACCGCTTTAAGGTGCGGGAAGATGAAGTGCAAGGGATTATCCCAGCGCTCGGCATCCAACTGCACTGGACAACGGTGCGCTACGGTCGAGGACGGGGGCAAGCCAAGCCGATTGAGCGTGCATTTTCGCACGGTGGCTTGGGTGAGCTTGTAGATAAGCACCCTTTACTTGCCGGCTACCACGCAGGTGACAACGCGTTAGACAAGCCGGACAACTACCAAGGCAACAAAGCCGGTGTGGACTATGAGAGTTTTATTTTAGCCCTTGAAGAAGGCATACAGATGTTTAACGAACGCCAAGACCGCGCCACTGAAATTTGCCAAGGCAAACTGAGTTTTAACCAAGCCTTTGAGCGTGATTATGCGGTTGCCGAGAAACGTTGGGCAACGCCTGAACAACTGCGCTACTTACTGACTTTGCACGAAGAAGTCACGCTAAAAGACAACGGCACCTTTACGTTAAAAGCCGGTGGCGAAGTGCAAGGTTTACGCAATCGCTACGAGGCTTACGAGTTGATTGGTACAAACCACAAGAAAGTGGTGGTGCGTTACGACCCGAACAATTTGCACGATGCGGTTTGGGTGTACAGCTTGGACGGCAGTTATTTAGCCGAGGCGCACTGTACGGTAGATGCTGCCTTTGGCGACACAAGTGCGGCACAAGACCACTCTCGCAAAGAGCGCGAATTTGTACGCCACACCCAAAAAGCGGCACAAGCGGCACAGGATATGGCAATCCAAGAGGCGGCCGCCTATATGCCACCGGTGGAGTTTGAAGAAAACCAAGAGGCGGAAGCCCAAATGTGGCAAGTCATTAAAGACGGCACAGCGTTACGTAAAGTTGAGGTTGAGCCGGAAGATGACGAAGAAGACGAAGCGGAGCGTTTGTTGATGAAAGGCATCGCCATGTTGAAAAAAGAAAAAGGGCTTTAAAGCCAGTTTAACCCCCCTTTAAGGAGCAAAAAATGACATTAAGAGAGCAAATCAGCTTATTAATCAAACAAGGCAAGCTCACGCAAGCCAAGCTGGCACGCGAGACAGGCGTAAACAGCGGCGCATTGAGTGCGTGGATGAACGATAAATACAAAGGCAACGTGGAAACCTTAGAAATGCCAATTAAAAACTGGCTGGCACTAAGTGACCGCAAAGCTGAGGTATTTGTTGAAGCGCCGAATTTTATCGACATCCCGACCGCACATAAAGTGTTTAGTAGTCTTGATATGGCGCGCATTTTGCCAACGATGGTGACCATTTACGGCGCCAGCGGCGTAGGCAAAACCAAAGCCTGTCAAGCCTATCAACAACACAATACCAACGTGTGGATGATTACCGCAAGCCCGGCGCGCGCCACCTTAAGTAGTATTTTGTATGAGTTGGCGTTAGAGCTTGGCATTAACGACGCCCCACGCCGTAAAGACCGCCTAAGCCGTTTAATTGTGAAAAAACTCAAAGGCACGCAAGGTTTGGTGATTATAGACGAAAGCGACCACTTGCCTTATGACGCCCTAGAAGAAATCCGCATTATCCAAGAAGAAGTCGAAGTCGGCTTTGCCCTAATCGGCAATGACAAAGTTTATAACCGCATCCAAGGCGGTGTAAACCAAGCACACGAATATGCGCGCCTATGGAGCCGTATTGGTAAACACACCCCAATTAAAGCAAGCACAAAGGGCGATATTAAAGCGATTGCGGGGGCTTGGGGGTTGGATGTGTCTGATAAAGATTTGATGACCGTACTTAATAGCATCGGCACCAAGGCGGGTGGTTTGCGCGCATTAACACAATATTTACGCCTCGCCGCTATTACCGCAAAAGCACAGGGCACGGCGATTACGCTAGAGCTGATTTTGTCCGCACAAAAACAAATGACCGAGGGCAACTGATGACAACCTTAAAAACGGCTTTGATGTTGACCGCACTTTTAAGCGGTATCGCCCAAGCGCAAACCCCGATATGTGCCGACAACGATGAGACCTGTTGGCAACAAACGGCAAGCGCACAATGGCGCGAAGAATTTGGCGATGTCCCGCCAAACATGACACCGGAACAAGAACAAGCCGCATGGCAATGGCTTAAAAAACACTACCCAAACACTGATTTTGACAAACCATAGAGAGGAAAAATATGGAAAACCAAGAAAAACACATCCCGGCAGGTTATCGCGAAGATGCACGCGGTGCGCTTATTCCGGAGGGCTCGATTAAACCGATTGATAAAGAGCGAGACGAGTTGGTGCAAGCCATTGTGCGTAAAGCCGAAACGGTACATGGCGTGTTAAAAGACTTTAAAGCGGAAGTTTTTGGAGATATTGCCGCGTTTGTCGAACTCTCTGCCGAGCAATATGGTGCAAAAACAGGCGGAAAAAAAGGCAACGTCACGCTTTATAGTTTTGATGGGCAATACAAGGTGCAACGTGCGGTAAGCGAAACATTGCAATTCGATGAACGTATTCAAGGCGCAAAAAGCTTAATCGAAGAATGCTTGCAAGATTGGACGGCAGGCAGTCGAGATGAGTTAAAAACCATTATTGACCGCGCTTTTGATGTTGACAAAGAAGGCAATCTCAACACTAACAAGATTTTAGCCTTACGCCGCGTTGACATCAAAGACGACCGCTGGCGTCGAGCGATGGATGCTATTTCCGACAGCGTGCAGGTGATTGGCTCAAAAAGCTATATCCGTGTTTATAAACGCATCGGGAACACCGACAAATACGCGCCAATCAGCTTAGATTTGGCGAGCATTTAGGACACCTTGAAAGGATTGAGCATGGAAACAGATTATAAAACACTCTCCAGTTTAGCCGTAGAAGTGGAACGTGCAGGCGACTTGAGTTATGCCGCCACGATTTGGGAAAAAGCCGCATTAGCGGCAAAAAATCCCAAAAACCAAAACTGGGCGGAATCTCGCAAAGCGTTTTGCCAGCATTGGTGGGCAAGAATGAAGAAAAAAGGGAAAAAGGAGACCGCACTTAACGCATAAAGCCCATTTACAGCCCATTCAAATCTCCCCTAACCCCTCTTTGCGAAAGAGGGGGATTTAAGTGGGCTGAATAATGAGTTTTAGCACAACAAAGGAGCAAAAAATGGCTAAATATCTCGTCAGACTCTACTGCACGGTAGAGGTGCCTGTAGAGGCTGAAAACATGCAACAAGCGATGGACGCTTGCGATCTGAATAACAATGACTTAAACCAAATGCCACATGTCATCACAGAAGTGTATGACGTGGTTGAGGTTGAGCCGGTGCTGTCCAAGGGGGATGAATACCATGATTGAAAGAGAGAGAAAGTCACATGTGACCGTCCAACTGGCGCAGATTATTGAGCAGTTGGAAATGGCCAAGGAAATGTGGATGGAAGATGACGATAAAGCGTGCTTGAAGCTGTTACAAGCGGCAAGTCGGGAAATGAAATGTGTGGCGTATAAAGTGACGCCAATACTTGAATAAAAAAAGGAAAAACAACATGAAAAGATATACTCCACCGGTACTAAGACCGACTTATTTAGACTACGGATTTGATGTACAGACCGTGCATGAATTTATCCAAAAATATTATCCGGACTCTTACCACGAAGACGCTGTGTGGGAGGGAGAATTCCGCGATGGCGTTTATCAAGCGTTGATTGATGAGTTTTACTTATATGATGACCCTGAAGACATGATTAACACACTCATTAGAGGTTATGAGTGGGATTTTACTCAGGAGCTTTGGGACAATATCCAACATTTTGGTTCGTTTGTTCGCCAAAAACTCAAAGAAAAAGAACAGCAATGGGTGAAGGATAACAATATTGAACCGCCTTTCCCGGTTGGTGCAAAAGTCCGTCTCCTATCACACCCCTACAGCAAAACTACGGGAATCATTAACAAAATCTACGAATATGAACCTGCTAGATACTGTGTATTAACGGCTGAACAAGAGGAATACAACAAGCAAATGGAACAACAAGGCAAAACAGAGCGACAAGGCGGGTATGTTGTGAAATTTGAAGATGTTGAATTGGTTGAGGAGTAAATATGAAACCTGAATTTAGATATTTTAAGTGTGCATTAAATGTTGAGCCGGTGTTGGGGTGAGTATGGCAGAGCTAACAGTAGAAGACCTAAAAGTTGGGCATGTTTATTCGGCAAAACGCCCTCAAACATACGGATTCCCACCTTTATTGGGAGATAGACAAATCCGTTGGATTGGGATGATTTATGACAACAAAGAAGGGTTCGTCCAGGGGCTGCAATATGACAGCCCATCGGTAAAATATGGACGGCATTATCCGAAAATTAGCGTAACCAAATTTTTGAAATGGGCAGACGCTGACATAACCGAAATAATGCCTAAGGGCGAATGGAGATATGCAAGATGACAGAAAAAGTGCTAGATGAACACATCCTTGAGTATATTTGGGACGAAACATTAGACCGTATTGCGCAAAGAACCTTAGATACTTATATCGGCGGCAGTGTTGGCACATATAGTGACGAGGATGCGGCGAAATATGCGGAAAGCTTTGTAATATTGCACGTAAGCCAACTGATTGCAGGCTCCGGATTAAGCGGAAGTCAATTTAGACGACGGATTAAAAAGCTTATGGCGCAAGGTATTTTGTTGCAACGAATTGGGCCAAATAGCTTTGCGATTAACTCAGAGGTGATTAAAGACGCAGCAGTACACGCCGCACGATGTTGGCGTGCAATCGGCGTGCCGTATGGTATGGACGACACCGGAAAAGCCTGCAAAACCTTACCTATTAACGCTCTGCCGGGAAGCATTTTTGAGTTAAAAACCAATTGTTATCGGATTTTGAGAAGCCAATTTCCAACTTATTACTAAGTAAGGATCAAAAAATGAAAAAATATTTTGCTTATGATGCATTAGAACGCGAGTTCACAACGCATAACACGCTAGAAGAAGCTAAATCACAAGCGCAAGACTATGTCGACCATACTTTTGACATTGGCGCCGATAACGGTTTCGGAGATGACCTTGAGGACGGCATAAAAGAAACGTGTTTTGGCGTTGCGTTAGGCGGATTTGATTTACCGACCCGCTCCCTCACAAAAGAAGAAGAGGATATTTACGGCGATCAGTACACTTACATGGTAGAAAATCCGGTGCTTGTTGAATATCCGCAAAACAATGGATGGATTAAGTGTTCGGAGCGGTTGCCAAATGAAGACGAATACGTATTAGCCTGGATTGAAAGTAGATATAGGCCAGAATACAAAAGCGTCACGATTACGCATTTTTATGATGGTGAATTTGAAATACAAGCTGCCTGCCATTTTAATGTTTTGTACTGGCAACCACTACCAAAACCACCTATCAACTAAAACCCATTTACAGCCCATTCCTCCCCTAACCCTCTTTGCGAAAGAGGGGGATTTAAGTGGGCTGAATAATGTGTTTTAAACAAGGAGACTAAATGGAGATGATTATGTCCTTAATCGTTATCGTTGTTACCGTTGGATTTGGTGCTTGTTTGCTTTGGGGTTATATCAAAATCCACGAAGTTTACGGTGTGCCACATCCATTGGTTGATTTAAAAAATTGGATTATTAGAAAACTAAGAGGATAACGTTATGAAACTATGTCGTTGTCCTATTTGCCACAGTGACATCCATTTGGATGCGCTGTTGGAAGATGATGCGGGGCGTGAGATGTTGGGCATTATTACTAATTTACGCGGCGATAATGCCCGTGCGTTGGTGAGTTATATTGCCCTATTTAGACCTGAGAAAGCGGCGTTATCTAACGGCCGTGCGCTTAAATTAATGGAAGAAGTATTGGGGATGTATCAGCCGAGTCCGTTGTTATCCCATGCGCTCACCGAAACCGTTAGTGGCGTGATGAAAAACCGCCGAGAAACCCGAAATGTTGTGGCATTAACTAATCACAATTACCTTAAAAAAGTGTATGAGGGGGCGAAACCGTTGTTTGCGGTGGTGCGAAATGAGCAAGGCAAAAGTGCGGTGGAAAGTGCGGAAAAATTAGCGGAAGACAAGCGGATAGATGCGATACAATATATCGAGCGCTATGCAGCCATTGGACAGCTTGAGTCTGTGAAACATATGCCTGAATATGCAATTTGGTTGGAGTGGAAAAATGATACTAGATGTTAAATTAACTAAACCTAAACTTATCCAGCTCATCCATATTGCAAAAAGCAAGTTAAATATGGATGAGTTAAGTTATCGCGTGTTGTTGGATAACTTAACCGGCAAAACAAGTACGACCAAAATGACGGTTGGGGAGCTTTTAAAAGTGTACGACACCATGAAAGATAAGGGCTTTAAACCACAAGCCAGAAAAGGTCGCTCCCCGGTAACCGAACATGCGGTGGTGAAGTCCCGAATTACGCACAAAATCCGTGCAATTTGGATCCAAATGCACAAAGCAGGCATTGTTAAAGACGGCTCGGAGCGGGCGTTAAATCGATTTATGCACAACACGCTATTTAATCCAAAGCACAGACGCCCGAATAATATAATTAAGCTCAATGTGCAAAGTTTGGATGATACCGAAGCAACAAAACTGCTTGAGATTTTGAAAAGATGGCAACGGAGAGTACAAGCATGACAGATGAACAACACGATTTATTTGCCGATGATCATGAGATGGTCGGGCAGTTATTTGATAAGTTAGATCACATTCCGGATGCCGAATTATCCAAGTCTTGGGAAAGTGTGTTAGTCAAATTAGTGCAGTTGATTAAATCGGAATTTAGCAGACAAGGGAAATCTTATGATGACAAAACCATTGAAAAAATAATCCTTGTCATATCGCACTATCTCGGCGGTCGTGCTATTTACCTGCCGCGCGCAGATAGACTAAAAGAAGCACTACGCGACTACGCTATTTATAATGATTTTAACGGCAGTAACGTGCGAGCATTAAGTGAGCGTTACAGCTTGTCTGAGCCGCATGTTTACGCTATCATCCGCAAACAACGTAACCTCATCAAAAAACGCTATCAACCTGAATTACCCTACTAAATTTAGTGATAGCCAATAAACCCGAATAGCTCCTTACTTTGTTTAAACTCCCTTTAACGTTTTAAAGGGAGTTTTTTTATGTCTTTACCCATCCACAAAATTGTGATCCATTGCTCGGCTACGCAAAACGGTAAATCTTTACGCACTGCCACACAGACTGCGGCTCAACGCATTGACGACTGGCATAGTAAGCGAGGGTTTAAACGTGACGCGGTAAAATGCAAGCAATTTAACCCGCACTTACAACATATCGGCTACCACTTTGTGATTGATACAGACGGCACGGTCGAAACCGGACGTCAGGTCGGTGAGGTGGGCGCTCACGTTAAAGGTCACAATCAACATTCTGTCGGCATTTGTTTGGTCGGCGGTATCACTCAAGCAGGCAAAAACCACGGTGAATACACCAAAGCACAGTGGATTGCGCTGCACAATCTCTTACGCAAGCTCGAAAGCCAACATCCCAGTGCTCGCATTTGTGGACATCGTGATTTAAGCCCTGACTTAAACGGCGACGGCACGATCACCCCTAACGAGTGGCTTAAAGACTGCCCTTGTTTTGATGTGTGGGCATGGCTTGATAGTGAGCAAATGATTAACTTTGACCATTTGTATAAGAGGTAAATGATGTTTTCCGAACTCTATACCAACTCGGACGGCCGTTTATCCACGACCGCCTTTATCCAGTTTTTCGGCGCAATTTTAATGGCGGCTATCCTCTGCTTTTGCGTTTGGCTAGACCGTCCTTATGTGCCGGAGATGTTTATGTATTTTGCGGTGTTTTGCGCCGGTGGTGCGGCCACAAAAGGCTTTGCCAATGCGTTAAACCGCAATAAATCAAGAGATGACGTATGACGAATCTAACTTTATTAGGCGCTTTAGGTGCCTTGGTATTGGCGATTATTGCCTATGTATATTGGCAAATCCGTAAAATCAAAGTGCGAGCCAAAAATCTCGCCCTCGCCAATGCGGAATTAACAACACAAAATCACCAACTCAAAACCGAGAAAGCGGTGGTTGAGCAACAAGTTAAAAATTACAAGGTTAAGCAAAAAAATGATGAAACAACTCATGGTCTTGATCGCAATGCTGTTATTAGCGAGTTGCGCGAAAACGACGACTTACGCGCCGAATAATAGTTGCGCCGGCTTTGCCATTATCAAAGCCTCCGAAAAAGACACGCTAGGCACGTTGCGCCAAGTGTTAGCCCATAACAAAACCTATCGCGCCATTTGCGAAAAGGAATCACAGCCCAATGAATGACATTGTTGATAAAACCCAAGAAAGGGAAGAAATAATGTGGGACAACTGGCGCAAACAACAGGAATCGGCGCAACAATTTGCCAATGCCATGAACACGGCACGTTATTGCGTGGATTGTGGAGAGCTTATCCCAGCCCCACGGGTTAAAGCGATACCGAATTGCGCACGTTGTATCCGTTGTCAGCAAGCACGAGAAGAATCACAAAAATGATGGAAATTATCGCCTTTATCCAAAAAAACTGGAGCATTATCGCCACCCTTTTTGGCGTTATCGGAACCCTGTTTTGGCTCAAGATGGACAGTAAATATGCGAAAAAATCGGATGTTTACGCCTTGCAAGAGAGCATCGAAAAAAACGATGAACGGTTAACCCGAATGGAAATTAAGGTTGGGGAATTACCCACCGCAAAAGATTTTGCCGCATTGCAAAACTTAATGACCAAAATTGAGGGCGAAACCAAAGCCACCAATACCGCATTAAACTCAATTAGCCGCCAAACGAGCTTATTGTTAGAAGATAAAGTTTTAAACCGCAAGGAATAACCATGCACGATATTTTTACCAAAGACCAACGCCTTGTGATGCTGCGCACACTTGCCGAGGACGGTTACGACGCTAATGAGTCCATTTTACAAGATGTATTAACCGCCTACGGGCACAATATCAGCCGTGATTTGGTGCGCAATCATGCCATTTGGCTTGAGGAGCAAGGCTTAGTCAAAATCAAACGCATTGACACCGGCAAAGGTGAGTTTTTTGTCCTTGTCATCACCCAAAGAGGGTTGGATGTGGCGCAAGGGCGTGTTGTAGTTGATGGTGTGAAACGCCCGTCACCGTACCTTTAAACTAAATTTAAAGGGGCTTTAAATGACTGATAAAACTACTCGCGGGCGCGCATCCAAAGTTGACTTATTACCACCGGACATCAAAACCCGTCTTGCCATAATGTTGCGTGACAAGATGTTCTCGCAAGCCGAAATTTTGGAGGAGATTAACGACCTCATCCGTGATTGTGGCCTGCCTGAGACCGCACTTTTGAGCAAAACAGGACTCAACCGCTATGCCAGCAAAATGGAAAAGATGGGGGCAAAAATCCGTGAAAGCCGCGAGATGGCAGAGCTGTGGGCAAAACAATTTGGTGAAGCGCCACAGTCGGATGTGGGTAAACTCTTGATGGAAGCGGTAAAAACCATTGCTTTTGACAAGGCCATGGCGGTAGGCCAAGAAGAGGATGTTGATCCAAAAGTGATTAATCAACTTGCGTTGATTGCAAACCGTATCGAACAAGCACAGGCCATTAGCGAGGAGCGCGAGCGCAAAATTCGCAAAGAGGTGGCGCAACTTGCCGCGGAAACGGCGGAAAAAGTGATTGTGCAGGCGGGGTTATCGCAGGAAACCGTTGATCACCTAAAAGCGAAAATTTTGGGGATTGCATGATGAAGTTACCGGAGTTTATCCCGTTTGATCCGAAAGAATTGTTATTGGGCTATCAAAAGCGCTGGGTTGCTGATGATAGCCCTTTAAAAATTGCCGAAAAGTCCCGCCGAACAGGTTTAACCTGGGCGGAAGCGGCAGATGATGTATTAATTGCGGGCAGAGCAAAATCAGACGGTGGGTCTGATGTTTTTTATATCGGTTCTAACAAAGAGATGGCGCGCGAGTTTATCGATGCGGCGGCCATGTGGGCGGAAAACTTTAACCAAGCCGCAGGACAAATCCAAGAAGAGATTTTTGACGACGAAGACAAGGACATCTTGACCTACGTCATCTACTTTGCATCGGGATTTAAGATTAAAGCACTCTCCTCAAACCCGAAAAACTTGCGGGGTATGCAAGGGGTCGTGTGTATTGACGAAGCGGCATTCCACGAAAAACTTGCAGAAGTCTTGAAGGCAGCGCTTGCGCTTACTATGTGGGGCGCAAAAGTGCGGTTGATCTCAACCCATAACGGTGTAGATAACCTGTTTAATCAACTCATCCAAGACAGCCGTGCGGGTCGTAAAAGCTACTCCATCCATACCATTACACTGGATGATGCGTGCAAAGAGGGGCTTTATCAGCGTATTTGCCAGGTCAGCAAACAAGAGTGGTCACCGGCAAAAGAGGACGCCTGGAAACGTGGCTTATTGCGCGAAACTGCCACGGAAGAAGACGCACTGGAAGAATATTACTGCGTACCGAAGAAAAGCTCCGGCGGTTATATCCCACGCCCCTTGGTTGATCGTGCGGCCAACCCGGACAAAATCAAACTCACCTTTGAGTGCGACAGTCAATTTATTGACTACTCCGAAATGGAGCGCATTACGCTCGTCAATGAGTGGCTAATCAAAGACGTTTTACCGCACTTGGAGGCGTTAGATAAAGATATGCGCCACTCGTTTGGGTGTGACTTTGCGCGCAAAGGGGACTTGAGTATTTTTAGCGTTTGCGCCGTGCAATCGACTACGGCGCGCCATATGGATATTACCCTCGAGGTGCGTAATTGCCCGTATGAGCAACAAAAGCAGATCGTCTTTTTTGTGTTAAAGCACATCCCTCGCTTTATCGGTGCGGCCTTTGACGCCACCGGGAACGGCGGATATTTGGCAGAATCCGTGCTATTGCGTTATGGCGCAAGCATGGTTGAGACGGTGCAGTTAAACGATAAATGGTACCGCGAGTGGATGCCAAAATATAAAGCCCTCTACGAGAGCGGACTGATCCAAATCCCACAGGATGAGGAGATTATCTTAGACCAAGGGCATATTGTGGTGATTAACGGTGTGCCTAAAATCGACCACACCCGCAACCAGGGCAAAAGTGGAAAACGCCACGGAGATAGTGCGGTGTCGTATTGTATGGCTGTGCGAGCAAGTTATATGACAGGCGGCGAAATTGAGTTTACCCCAATAACAGACAAACACCCTGATACGCCGCAGGTGCGCAATTTTGACTACTCCAGCAGCGAGCAAGATGATTTAAATGCCGCATTTAACTCCGACTGGAACAATTTTTAAGGATAATTTATGCAAAGCAAGATTTTAGATATCCACGGCAATCCGTTTGATTTTGATGACGACCAACAAACGGAAAATGACAGTCGTTTGGCATTGTTGCAACATCATTACAGCGAGCACCCGGCAAGCGGATTGACACCATCCAAAGCGGCAACATTATTACGTGCTGCCGAAATGGGCGATTTAATCGGTCAGTGTGAATTAGCCGAAGATATGGAAGAAAAGGACTCACACTTGCAATCGGAGCTCGGCAAGCGCCGCAATGCCATTTTGACAATGGACTGGCAAATTACCCCGCCGCCCAATGCCAGTGCGGCAGAACAACGCGATGCGCAAATGATTGAAGAAATCCTGCGTGACGCAACATGGCTGGATGATTGTATTTTTGACGCAACGGACGCTATCCTCAAGGGGTTTAGCTGCCAAGAGATCGAGTGGGAGAAAGGTCTTGTCGGCGGATTGAAACTCATCCGTAACGTACACTGGCGAGACCCGGCTTGGTTTATGACACCTCAACAAGCGCGTAACACGCTACGGCTGCGTGACGGCACAGCGGATGGCGTAGAGCTGGCTAAGTTTGGTTGGGTTACGCACATCGCCAAGGCAAAAACCGGTTATCTGTCACGCATCGGGCTTGTACGCACTTTGGTTTGGCCGTTTATTTATCGCAACTACTCCGCCCGAGACTTTGCCGAGTTTTTGGAGATTTACGGCTTACCCCTCCGTTTGGGTAAATATCCCGAGGGGGCAACTAACACCGAGAAAAACACCCTGTTACGCGCCGTAATGAGCATTGGCCATAACGCCGGTGGCATCATCCCTCGCGGTATGGAGATTGAATTTGAAAAAGCCGCTGAGGGCAATGCCACAGAATTTATGGCGATGATTGAGTGGGCGGAAAAATCCATGTCTAAGGCGATTTTAGGCGGTACGCTTACCTCGCAATCCGATGGCAAGACCTCTACCAATGCCCTTGGCAATGTCCACAATGAGGTGCGCCAAGAATTACGTGATGCCGACTTAAAACGCCTTGCCGCAACACTGACCCGTGACTTGGTGTATCCGCTTTATGCCCTTAATGGCAAGTCATTTAACGATGCACGCCGCATCCCACGCTTTGAGTTTGATACCGCAGAAAGCGAGGATATTAATAGCTTTGGCGAGGGATTAGGCAGACTGGTTGATATCGGCTTTAAAATCCCTGCCCAGTGGGCACACGATAAAATGCAAATCCCTGTTGCGGCCGAAGGCGAAGCGGTGTTAAGTCGTGGCATGACACAAACAGAGCCTGCCGAACCACCGAAAAGTGCGGTATTAAGTGCGGGAGCACCGCTGATGATAAATGCTTTACACCGTGATCCTGACGACTTGATTGATGATCTCGAACCAACCGCCGAAGAGTACGAGTCGGTGATTGATCCGATGTTAAAACCGCTTGTAGAAGCTATCCGTACAGGTGGCTATGAATATGCGCAAACCCGACTTGCCGAACTCTATCAAGATTTGGATGATGACGCATTGGAGCAAATGCTTACCCGTGCTCTCTTTGTCAGTGACTTAATAGGACGTCTCAATGCCAACCGCTAACCTGGATATGCGTGCGCTATTGCGCATGGAGCCTAAGCTTGCCGTTGACTATCTCAACGCCAAGGGATATGCCATCACCTGGAATTGGCAAGAAGCCCTTGAGGACGCTCATGCGCGGGCGTTTACCGTGGCAAAAGTCACCCGCATGGATATTTTAGAGACTATCCGTACTGCCACCGTGGAGGCCATTGAAAAAGGTATCCCGGAGCGCGAATATATCAATAATTTGCGCCCCAAACTGGAGGCGTTGGGATGGTGGGGTAAGATTAAAGTATCTAATACCAATGGCACGGAGCAGACGATACAGCTTGGTAGTCCGCGCCGTTTACAAACGATTTTGCGCACCAATAAAATCACCGCTTACCATGCCGCACGCTATGCCGAGCAAATGGCCAATGCCGATGAACAGCCCTATTGGCAATATTTGGCGATCAAAGATAGCCGCACTCGGGCAAGTCATTTAGCCTTGCACGAGAAGGTGTATCGCTATGACGACCCGATTTGGGATGTGATGTATCCGCCCAATGGCTGGAATTGTCGTTGCCGGGTGCGTGCATTAAGCCAAAGACGGTTAGATAAAATGGGGCTTGAGGTCAGCCAATCGGGCGGCAGAATTAAACAGGATTGGGCGCTTGCGGGCGTAGATAAGGCCACCGGCGAAGAAACCCACGCCAAGGTGTATAGCCTAACCACCGATAAAGGCACCATTACCACGGACGCCGGCTGGAGCAATAATGTCGGCAAAAGTGCGGTCGGAAATGATATCGTTTTAATCCGTAAAATCTTAGATGCAAAAAACCGCGATTTACGCAGCCAAACAATACAGGCGATTAACAACAGCGAAGCGCGGCATAAGGCGTTTGCAAATTGGGTTAAAGCTAATTTTGCAAAACAAGGCGCGAGCGACCGATATATTAGTGCCGGCATTGTGTCAGAAACTGTAGCCGATGGGGTTGCGCAAATTACAGGACAAGTAACAAGCCAGCGGTTACTTGTCATGACCGAGAAAAACCTATCTCATGCTAATAGCGCTAAACATCGTAAAGGCGGTGTCGGATTAAGCGAAGAAGACTATAGCTCGCTGTCCCGAATTATTGCTGATGAGGATTTGGTTGTTTTTGATAAAGGTGAAGGGCATAACAATCTAATTTATTTTAGTGCTGATCGAAGTATTAAAGTGGTAGTCACTACTGACTTTAATCCGAGAAGATTAAAACCTAACGAGAAAGTGGATGCCATTATCAATGCTTATAAAGTCGAAAACTTTGGAGATGTATTAGGAGCAATAAAAGGTGGGGTATATAGTACTGAAAGGAAAACCTTAAATAACTTAAGCACCGGGGCAGGACTTGAACCTACAGTATATAGGGCTTTGCAGCCCTACCGCGTTACCATTTCGCCACCCGGTGCTTAAGATAACTAGATTAAACCCCCTTTAAAGGAGTATGTCAAGTGGAACTCGACATCAGTTTTGATGAAAAAGACATGCGCATTGTACAGGGCGCATTTGCCAAATTGGTACAGCTCGGCAAGTCCGATGGCATGACCCGCAAAATGGCCAACGTATTGCGCGCAGATGCCGAAGAGGCATTTGAGACCGAGCAATCCCCCGACGGTAAAAAATGGGCAGACCTTGATCCTGTCTATAAAAAAAGTCGTTTTGCGAAGGGGTATGATGGTAAGATGTTGCACCGCACCGGTCAGCTTATCGATAGTCTTAATATCGACTATGGAGACGACTTTGCCGCCGTAGGCGTATCGGAGTCTTATGGTATCTATCATCAGCTCGGCACGAAGAAAATGTCGGCCCGTCCATTTTTGGGCGTATCTGAGGACGGAGTAGATGAAATCAAAGATATTTTAAAAAACGCAATAAGAGGCGCATGGAGCGAATAAAAAGATTAAGACGATAAATCATACCAACTTAATTTTTTAAACGCACTTAAACGCATTTAAACCCCTCTTAAACGCAACAACAAATCCAGCCTTAATCACAAATTACAAAACCAAAGTAAAACATCATTAATTATTGCGAGCCGCAATAAACCCAACCACCCCTCAAATCGGCGCATGATTGCGCCATGAAAACGACAAACCACCCTCTTGCCGTCTTAACGGCGCAAATCAACAAAACCTCGGCAGACGGCTGGCAACAGCTTTTGCCGAAGGGCGAATTTAGATCACGCGATGGCTCCCCCCATGACGTGCCGCATTGGTATATCGACGAGACGATTGCCAATCGCTTAATCGACCGCTTGCGTGCGCTTAACCAAGACGCGTTAGTTGACTACGAGCACGAGACCATCCTTAAAGCCAAAAACGGCGAAGGTGCAGGTGAAGTCCTTGCTGCCGGGTGGTTTGACGCAGATGAAATCAAGTGGTTTGACGATGATGAGCGCCAAGGCTTATGGATTAAGCCACGTTGGACACCTAAAGCCTATGATCACATTAAAAACGGCGAATTTGCCTTTTTAAGTGCGGTGTTTAGCTATGACGACCGCGGCGAACCCATCGAACTCAGAATGGCAGCGTTAACTAATGACCCCGGTGTGACCGGTATGCGTCGGTTAGCGGTGTTATCAGCCCAAATTAATCAACCCAACCCCAAGGAGAAAGCAACAATGAATCCATTGTTAAAACAGTTGCTTGGCAAACTGGGTGTGACCGTGGAAGACAACGCGGAACTCACCGAAGAGCAAGCACAAACCGCACTCTCTGCGCTGGACGGCATTACCGCTGCCAAAGCGACAGCCGAAACGCAGGTCGCCACATTAAGCGCCAAAATCAATGATGTAGATTTGAGCAAATATGTGCCAAAAGCAACGTATGACGCCACCGTGCAACAACTTGCCGTGTTATCCGCCAAAACCAACGAGACCGATGTGGCGAGCATTATTGCCAAGGCTAAAAACGAAGGTCGCGTGATGGAGACCGAAGTGGACTACTTAACCGGCTTTGGCAAACAGCAAGGTGTCGCGGCGTTATCCGCCATGCTGGATGCGCGTCCAAAACTTGCCGTGTTATCCGCTCAGCAAACGGAAAATTTGGAAAAACCGAAAGAAAAAGGCGTGGCAGTGTTATCCGCCGATGAAAAAACCGTCGCAAAATTGTTAGGCATTAGCGAAGACGATTTTGCCAAAGAAAAGGAAGCTAAATAATGGCTAATGTAACCCCTGAAATCGTAAAAGCACTCTTTACCGGTTTGGGTAAAAACTTTCGCGAAGGTTTAGCGAAAGCCCCGAGCCAATACACCAAAATCGCCACTGTGGTCAACTCTACCACCAAAAGCAACACTTACACCTGGCTAGGTCAAATGCCTAAACTCACCGAATGGGTCGGTAAGCGTGCAGTTACTGCTATCCAAACCCACGGTTATGCAGTAGTCAACAAAGACTGGGCATCCGGCGTGGAAATCCACCGCACCGACATTGAAGATGACAACATCGGCGTCTATGCCCCGCTTGTCACGGAGTTAGGCCGCTCCGCAGGCGAACAACCGGACGAATTAGTGTTTGGCGCATTAAAAGCCGGCTTTAAAACAGCGTGCTATGACGGTCAATACTTTTTTGATGACGATCATCCGGTTGGCAAAAATCCGGATGGCACCGACCCGGTACAGGTGAGCAATATCACTGATGACAGCACCGGTGTGACCGAAGACGGCGCATGGTACTTGTTAGACTGCTCCCGCGCATTAAAACCGATTATTTTCCAAAATCGAAAATCCCCGAAGCCGGCTCAAATGACCGACGACAACGCACAAAAAGTCTATGAAGACAACGTGTACAGCTATGGTGTGGACTCCCGTTGTAACGTGGGCTATGGCTTTTGGCAGATGGCACATGCCGTCAAAGGCAAGCTCACCGCCGAAAACCTGTGGAAAGCCATTAAAGCAATGCGCAAAGTAGAAGGTGACGGTGGCCATAAATTGGGCATTAAACCAACCCACATCGTGGTGCCGGTAGATTTACAAGAAGAAGCCACCAAGTTATTAGAGCGTGCGTTCCGCGTCGAAGACGGTGCAACCGTTGACAACGAATTGCGCAACCTAAAACTTGAGTTGATTGTTGCAGACTACCTGTAACCGTTCATCAAAAAGTGCGGTGATGTTTAACCGCACTTTAAACCCCTTTTAAAATCTCTTTAAGGATAAAAATGCAATGCCTGAACTATTTAAAGTCACGGTGCAAAACCGTATTAAAGATGGTTACTGCCGCGCTGGTCGCGTTTTACCAATCGGTGAAAGCACCCTCGAAGCGCTTACGGCTCAACAAGTCGCGGCGTTACAAGGCGACCATCGTTTGGTTGTTGGCACGCCTGAACCAATGGGGCCGAATCAAGCAGGTGACAACAAACAAATACCTCAAGACGGTGCGGACGGTAAGTCATCAACGACCCTGGATGACGGTGCATTACCAGCCGATTTAAACACCCTGACCGTTGAGCAATTAAAGGCCGCATTAACCGAGCGTAATGTGCAGTTTGCCGGCAACACGGTGAAAGCGGATTTAGTCTCCTTATTGGCTGACGCCATTAAGACCGTACAGGACGGACAATAATGCTTTACGCCACCCCGGAAGGCTTAGTTAAACGCTATGGCGAGCAAAGCATTAAAACGCTTGCTACAAGCGCAGACAGCCCCAAAGTCGCCGAAGCGCTTGAAGACGCATCACAGACGATTGATAGCTATCTTGCCGGGCGTTATACCCTGCCGCTTAAAAACGTGCCTGCGGTATTAGAGCGCCACTGTTGCTACATTGCCCGCTATTTCTTGGAAAAAAATCGAGCAACCGAGCAAGCCCGCCGCGACTATGACGACAGTATCCGCTACCTCGAAAAAGTGGCCAACGGCACTATCTCACTCGGGATTAGTGAGGATGGCGAAACAGTGGAAGGCGACAATGTGGCTATCATCGAATCACAGGGCTCCATATGGGCGCGTGACCGCGCCAAAGGATTTATCTGATGAGCAACATAGCCAAGACCAGTGACGCGCTACAAGCGAGAATCAGAGAGCTTTGCGGTGATGTATTGCAAGAGGTGACATCACATCCCGGGCACTGGGATGACTCGGCGGTCACGCGTATTGTGAGCAATCCGCCTGCGGCTTATACCGCTTGGCTTGGCCACATGCCGGGCGAAAACCCGAGTATCGTGCAAGCCCGTTGGGCAGTGTATGTAGTGGCTAATGTGCTGGACGGTGAACGCGAAAATGAGGTCGGTATCTATCAGTTGGTTGAGCAATTAAGTGCCGGTTTGCATCGTTATCGACTACCGCCAAGCGGCACATTTGAGCTGTTAAGCGTGCAAAACCTGTGGTCTGACACGCAAAGCGGCATGGGTGTGGCGGTGTACGGCATGTACTTTAAAGCACCAATGCCAAGCTATGACAGAGGGTAACCATGGCGCAAACTAAAATTATCTTAACCGCTCCGCATACCCATGCAGGGCAACAATATCAGGCGGGAGAAACGTTGGAGTTAGACGAGTCCTCCGCACAATTTATCGTAAAAATGGGCGTCGGCAAAGTCGCCACGACCCGTCGAGCAGAAGCACCAAGCGAGGAAACAAATAATGACGCGCAATGAAACTTATAGCTACGGTCAAGGTCGTGTGTACCTTGCCGAACGTTTGCCAAACGGCGAACCAAAAAATTTACGTTGGGTAGGCGATATCTCTGAGGCTAATCTAGCCTTAAGCACGGAAGAATTTACCCACAAAGAATCTTACTCCGGCCAACGCTTGGAAGTGCGCAAAATCAACACCGGCAAATCCGGTGAGTTGACCCTTAAGTTTCATGAGTTTAGCTCGGAAAACTTGGCGTTGTTGTTACTTGGCGAGCACAGCAAAATTGAAGCCGGTACTGTGACCGGTGAGGCATTGCCGAAAGACATCAAAGTGGGTGACCGCATTGCGCTTAAGCATGTAAAAGTCAGTGATGTCACGATTAACGGCATGACCGAAAATACCGATTTTGTTGTGGATAAAACCTTTGGCACGCTGGAGTTTTTGACCGAGCATACCAACAACACCGAAACGGTAGCTTATAGCTACGGCGAAGTATTAAACGTAGCCATGTTAACAAGCAATCCGAAAGACCTATTCTTGCGCTACGAGGGAATCAACCTCGCCGAGCAGAACGAATGGATCATGTTAGAGTTATACAAAATCAACTTTAACCCGACTGATGCACTTGCGTTGATTAACAACGACAACTCGTTGGCCGCATTGAGTGCCAAAGCCAAAGTGTTGGCTGACACCACTAAAACCGGTGATACCGTCTTGGGTCGTTTTGGACGTATCCAAACCATTAAGCAGTAGCCATGCTGCACGCTCCCCCGCTCAATCATTGCAGGAGCAACGTTTGATTGAGCGGGCTTTTTAAAAGCTATTAACGGATAAGTATATGACCACACAGACCGCACAAGCCGACAAAAACGAATTGCAAATTCTCTTTCCGACCGCCGAACTCACTATCGGCGGAGAAAAAATCGAAATAAAAGAATATACCTTAAAGCAACAGTTGCAGCACAACGCCAAATTTGTGCCGTTTATCGCCTCGTTGCGTGCCACGCTTGGCAACAACCAAGAAGATTTTGACCTTGATGCCTTGATGATGTGCCTCAGTGACAATTATCAAGCCGTGATTGAGCTGGTCGCCTTATCTATCAACAAACCGACCGATTATATCGCCAACCTCAATGCCCGTGATGGTGAGGATTTGTTGATGGCATGGTGGTGTGTGAACAGCGATTTTTTTACCCGCAAAGCCATTGCGCCACTGATGGAGTACATGGCAACCCAAAATCTCAAGAGATTGGATGGGGTGACATCATAGAGCTGTTGGTCGCCAACGGCCATCACTTTGCAGAGCTTGGTGACTACACCGCCCGGCAACTGTTGCTGTTTTACGAAAAAGCCCTGATCCGCCGTCGCCGCGAACGCGCAGACAGAACCATTGATGTGTCGTTTGGGGTAAATGGTGGGAAAGAGGTGCAAGGCTATATAGACGAGTTGACCGCACCTTAAAAGTGCGGTCAATTTTAGAGGTTTGACCCGATAAGCATACCAAGTATGGTGGCAAGAGGGGCTTTAAAAAACACTACTAGAGCAAATACAAGGGCGTAAAACAAGGTGCCGAAAAACAGCACTTGTCCGAAGGTGATAACACCGAACAGCA
>ERZ773054.746-NODE-746-length-23002-cov-11.527389_pt1 | contig 23002 bp, 22 predicted proteins | sample MGYA00580630_ERZ773054 | MGnify/ENA primary metagenome ERZ773054 (study PRJEB29015, sample SAMEA2737994) | human oral metagenome | biome: human oral; feature: human-associated habitat; material: dental | place: China | collected 2115 ... | reverse complement strand
CTACAAAACTACTGATGGAGGCAATACTTGGCAAAAAGAGTTTGAAGCCGAAAGCAGAATCAAAAAACTCTATTACACTGAAAATGTACTTTATGCTTTTGCAGAAGATGGTCTGTTATACCGCTACTACTTTAAATAGTGAATTTATAGGCTTAAAAGAAAATATCAATTTTTGCCTTAAAAACAAATTGGATATGGTGGTTTTTTGCCATTAGTGAAAAGTGAAAAAACATTTTTTGTAATTTGTATTTTGTAATTCGTAATTATTTTGTATCTTTGCCTTAATTAAAAACAAAAAATGAACAGTATGAAAAGAATTTTATTAGTAGTAGCCGTTGTTTTTGCAACTGTTACCTACGCACAAACTGGAAAAGGAAGCTGGATGGTAGGTGCCGATTTAGGTCTTTCATTTCAATCTAAAAACTTAGTAGTGAAAAATGACCAAGTTACAGAATTAGATCAAACCATAACTACTTTTAAAATCACACCTAACTTTAATTACTTTGTGGTTCATAATTTAGCAGTAGGTTTAGGAGTGAGTTATGAACATTCAAAAGATAAAAGGGGAGATAATTGGGAATACAAATCGAATACCCTTACAATTGCCCCTAATGTGCATTACTATTTTCCTACAGGTGGAAGTTTAGCACCTTTTGTGGGAGCAAAAATAGGTTTTGCAAGCAGAGAAAACCAACCGGGCGCTAATGGTGAGTGGAATGGTTTAGTAGTAGGAGGTAAAGCAGGCTTGGCTTACTTTGTAAACCGAGGTGCTGCTCTTACAGCCTATGCAGAGTATGACCATTTTTCTTTAAAAAATACAGATAACAGTAAACGCAAAGCAAAAGAGGGTGTTTTGGGTGTAGGTATAGGTGTCGCCTTGTTCTTCTAAGCAGGAAATCCTTCATAATTATAAATATGGGGTGTTTTAAAAAATAGCGATATTTTTTAAGACACCCCTTTTTTAGTTGATGTAATAAAAGTGTAGCTTACGCTACAGAAATCTTACAAATCTCAAAAAAATCAAACAAATAAATAAACAGCTTTGCTGTTTTAAATGTCTCGCACAGATTTCACGGATATTTTTTCAATTGATAATTGACAAATGTGAAGGGCACAGATGGGCAACTTCGTTGCTGGATTTACACGGATTGCGATGCAAACGTGCTTGTAAATCGGTGTTGTATATTTTTAATAGACGTTAAATAAACTTTAAACGGAACTACAGTGGGTTTTCAGTGGCTCTACAGTGGCTCTACAGTGGGTCTACAGTGGCTCTACAGTGGCTCTACAATGAAGGTTAATTAAATTATAGTTGAATATTGATTGAGTTTATAGTGCTACTATCTCCTAATGTCACACGTTTTGTTGGTTAGATTTGTTGAACAAGTGTGAGCGCACAGGTAGCCGTAGCATGGCGGACGATTAACTTTGGCAAAGTATATACCGCAAAGGAGATTAAGAATTAGAATTACATATTGAACAGATATTATAGTATAACCATTCTAAAAGATAAAACAAAACGAAAAATTTCTTTAAAAAAATTTGCACATTCGAAAATAAGTAGTACCTTTGCCTTATTAATAACAATAAAAATATAGAATTGTATGAAAAAATTTTTATTAATCGTAGCAGTTGCTTTTGCAAGCGCTACATACGCACAAACTGAAAAAGGAAACTGGATGGTAGGCTCTGACTTGGCTCTTTCATTTAACTCTGTTAAACAAACACCTCGTTATGACGGAACATCAGGTAATGTAACAACGCAAAACACATTTAAGTTTGTACCTAATTTAAATTATTTTGTAATTAATAATTTAGCAGTAGGTTTAGGTTTAGAGTACCAAAGTACTACTACCAAAGTAAAACCTGTATCAGGTTCAGAAACAAAGGGAACAGCTTCTGCGTTCGTTATAGCTCCTAATGCACATTATTATTTTCCTATTGGTGGTAACTTAGCACCTTTTGTAGGAGCAAAAGTAGGATATGCTTGGGCTTCAGCAGGAGATAGTAATAGTGATAAAACAAGAGGATTAGCATTAGGGGTAAAAGGAGGTATGGCTTACTTTGTAAACCAAGGAGCTGCTCTTACAGGTTATGTAGGTTATGACTATATGAACTTGAAGAACAAACAAGACAATAAAGCAGAAACGCGAATAGGCAACTTCGGTGTTGGTATCGGAGTGGCTTTGTTCTTCTAAGCTCAGAAATTTTATAACTGAATTAAGAATATGGGGTGTTTTAAAAATAGCAATATTTTTAGGCACCCTTTTTTATAGATAAAAGCGAACCTATATTTTTAAAAGACATTACTAATAATTTATAATATGAAACATTCCTTATTCTCCGCAACGCTACTTCTTTTAGTAGCCTGCAACCAAAACCCTAACAACACTAACGACGAAAAGATGAACTATCCTCAAACACGTATGGATAATACCGTCGATACTTACTTCGGCACTCAAGTATCCGACCCTTACCGTTGGCTCGAAGATGACCGTTCTGCTGAAACCGCTCAGTGGGTAAAAGCCCAAAACGATTTTACGTTTGGTTATCTCTCCAAAATACCTTATCGACAAGCAATAAAAGAGAAACTCGAGAAACTCTGGAACTATGAGAAACTGAGCGCTCCTTTTACCGAAGGAGATTATACCTATTATTACAAGAACGACGGCTTACAAAACCAATCGGTGCTCTATCGCAAAGATAAAGGAGGCAAAGAAGAAATTTTCTTAAATCCGAATACTTTTTCTGAGGACGGAACTACTTCATTAGGAGACGTTGCTTTCTCCGAAGATGGTTCGTTAGTAGCTTATCTCATTTCAGAAGGCGGTAGCGACTGGCGTAAAGGGATAGTGCTCGATGCGAAAACTAAAAAGAGAATAGGTGATACCTTAGTAGATATAAAGTTTAGTAGTGTAGCGTGGAAAGGCAATGAAGGCTTCTTCTATTCCAGCTACGACAAACCCAAAGGCAGTGAGCTATCAGCAAAAACCGACCAGCACAAACTTTATTATCACAAACTCGGCACATCTCAAAAGAGTGATAAGCTCATTTTTGGTGGCACACCAACGGAGAAATATCGTTATGTGTCGGGCACAGTATCCAATGACGGGAAATATCTGTTCATTTCGGTTGCCAATGCGACCTCAGGTAATAAACTATTTGTAAAAGATTTATCTAATCCTAAATCTTCTTTGGTAACTATTACCAACAACTTCGATGGAGATACAGGATTTGTAAATAACCAAGGCACAACTCTCTTTTTAGAAACCAACCTAAATGCGCCTAACGGTCGCTTAGTGAAAGTAGACTTTAAAAATCCACAGCCAGAGCATTGGCAAGATGTTATCCCTGAAACCAAAAATGTGCTCAGTATTACTACCGCAGGCAAATACCTATTTGCCAAATATATGGTAGATGCTCTTTCTCACGTAAAACAATACGACTACGAAGGGAAGCTCATTCGGGAAGTGAAGCTCCCCAGTATAGGTAGTGCGGGAGGTTTTTATGCTAAAAAAGATGAAACATACACCTATTTTAGTTTCACCAATTACGCATATCCTACCCAAATATACAAAATGGATTTGGCAACAGGAGCTACTGAACTCTATTGGAAACCCGCTATTGCTTTTGATGCCACTCACTACGAATCTAAGCAAGTGTTTTATACTTCTAAAGACGGCACAAAAATACCAATGATGATTACCTATAAAAAAGGAATCAAACTCAACGGTAAAAATCCTACCTTATTATATGGATATGGAGGGTTCAATATCAGTTTGATGCCTACATTCGGTGTTGCCAATGCGGTGTGGTTGGAACTCGGGGGGGTATATGCTGTTCCTAACTTACGTGGAGGAGGTGAATATGGTAAACAATGGCACGATGCAGGCACTAAGATGCAAAAGCAAAACGTGTTCGACGATTTTATAGCAGCTGCTGAATACCTTATAAAAGAGAAATACACCTCTCCCCAATATCTTGCTATCAGAGGAGGCTCTAACGGAGGGCTCTTGGTAGGTGCTACAATGTTACAACGCCCCGACCTGTTTAAGGTAGCTTTACCCGCAGTAGGTGTACTCGATATGTTGCGTTATCACACTTTTACCGCAGGAGCAGGGTGGGCTTATGATTATGGCACATCTGATGATAGCAAAGAAATGTTTGAATACTTAAAAGCCTATTCACCCTTACACAATGTAAAACAAGGAGTGGCTTATCCTGCTACCCTTATAACAACAGGAGACCACGACGATAGAGTAGTACCTGCTCACAGTTTTAAGTTTGCTGCGGAATTGCAAGCAAAACAAACGGGCAACAACCCTATTCTTATACGAATAGAGACCAATGCAGGACACGGAGCAGGGACACCAGTGAGCAAAACTATAGAACAAAACGCCGATTTGCAAGCATTCACTCTTTGGAATATGGGGATTAAAACACTCCGATAAAGAGTAGGGGAGAGGAAAAAGAAAAATAGCTTCGTAACAATATTACACAGCTTTTTATACTATTTAGTAGCCAAAAGTGTTTACAAAAGAAGTATTAAATAGGGTAAAAAGTAAACTCATTCTTTTACTTTTTTTTTACATTTCAAGGGGTAAAAGGGATTAAAATGTAAAAATAGTGTTAAAGTTTGTAGGTTATTGAAAAATATTGTTGAATAAATTTTGTGTGTATAAAATAAATGCGTACGTTTGCGCCCTAATTAAATGTGAATTTAAACAATGTTTATGGCAAGAAGAATATTTGTAATGCTACTTGTACTATTAGTACTAGCTGCGTGTAAGCGTGGCGGTGGCGACAGCAAAGGAGAGCTTGTAGGTGTTAAGGGGAAGAGCTGGAAACAGCCTGCTCCTTACGGTATGACGCTTATTCCGAGTGGTTCTTTCATTATGGGTAGTTCCGATGATGATAAAACTGCGAGTTTTAACGCACCAGTGAAAACTGTGAGCGTGGGGTCGTTCTATATGGACGAAACCGAAATCACAAATAGTGAGTATCGCCAGTTCGTGAATTGGGTTCGCGATTCAATTATCCGTACTCAGTTAGCTGAAATGGCGGAACAAACCGGTCAGACCCAAGGCAGTGGAGGTATCGGTGAATACGCATACTTAGATGCGAACACCGAGAAGATGAATGCTTATCAGCAGTATCTTCAAAACACATATGGCGACCAAAAAGCACGAAAATTGAACAAGAAAGTAGCACTTATTTGGGACACTAATAAATTCCCAGATGAATACTACTCGGAAGTAATGGACAAAATGTATTTGCCCGAAGAAGAAGCTTACAATGGCAAACGCATTATGGACGTTCAGAAGTTCGAGTTTAAATATCAATGGCTTGATATGGATAAAGCCGCTCGTACTCGCGGTAACCGTAAAGACTTCATTAAAGAGGAAATCGTGAAAGTATATCCTGATACTACTGTATGGATTCGCGACTTCAACTATTCTTATAACGAGCCAATGCACAACGACTATTTTTGGCACGAAGCCTATGGCGACTATCCTGTGGTAGGCGTTAGTTGGATTCAAGCCAAAGCCTTCTGTGAATGGCGTACTCTTAACAAAAACTCTTATCAAAAATCAAAAGGTGATTACACAGTAAACTCTTTCCGTTTGCCAATTGAATCGGAATGGGAATACGCAGCACGTGGAGGTCTGCCAGGAGGTACTTATCCTTGGGGAGGTCCTTATACCTATGATGATAGAGCTTGTTTCCTTGCAAACTTTAAACCAATGCGTGGTGACTATGCTGTTGATAATGCACTCTATACCGTAGAAGCTAAGTCGTACGAACCTAATGGTTACAACCTTTACAATATGGCAGGTAACGTATCAGAATGGACAAACACCTCATATGACCCCAATTCATATGAATATATGTCTACAATGAATCCTAACGTACTTGATGACAAAAATCACCGTAAAGTAATACGTGGAGGTTCTTGGAAAGACGTTGCCTTTATGTTACAAGTAAATACTCGTGATTATGAGTACCAAGATTCAGCCCGTAGTTATATAGGGTTCCGTACCGTACAAGATTTTATGGGTATCAGCGACAAACAACAGGCTAAATCAGCAAGAGGATACAGATAGATAGTATTAAAAGAAAAATCAAACTAATTAACTAATAAAATTAACAAATAAAAAAAAGTCTTATGGCAGGAAGTAGATCAACAAAGAAATTGTTTAATATGGTTTATGGTATAGGTGCCTCAGTTGTAATTATCGGTGCCTTAGCCAAAATTTTGCACGTGGATATCTTAGGTATCAGCGGTGGCGTATTGTTAGCAGTAGGGATGGGAACAGAAGCATTCGTCTTCTTCTTCTCAGCTTTTGAACCAATAGATGAAGAGTTCGATTGGTCATTGGTTTATCCTGAGCTAAAAGGAGGTGCTCCATCAGGACGCCAAGGAGCTTTGGCTTTACAGTCAGGAGAAGATAAGATTCTTAGAGAATCATTATCACAAAAATTAGATAATATTTTAGCAGAAGCTCGTATTGATGCGAATATGATGCGTTCATTGGGAAGATCTATTGAAAACTTCGCAGAAGCAAGTAAAGAAATCGCTCCAGTGGCTAATACGATGGTGGCTACTCACAAATATGGTGAAGAGCTTTCAGCAGCAGCATCAAACTTAGAGTCATTGAACAGCCTTTACAAACTACAATTAGAAAGAACAGAAAGACAAGTATCTGCACAAGCAGGTGTTGTTGATAACTTAGATTCATTAAATCAGCAAATGCTTACGTTTAAAGATAACTTAAGATCTTTGAACACTATCTATGGAGGAATGTTATCTGCAATGGGCGGCGCACGATAAGAGTAATTATTTATTAACTTATTAAAAAAATAGCTTATGGCAGGTGGAAAATTAAGTCCTAGACAGAAGATGATTAACCTGATGTACTTAGTATTCCTTGCAATGATCGCATTGAATATGGGCAAGCAAGTACTAGATGCATTCGGGTTAGTGAATCAAAAGTTTGAATCATCAAACAAAAGAGCTAATGAAGGCACATCTAATGCTTTAGCCGAATTAGCAAATAAAGCAAATGAGAATCAAGCTCAATATGGTGAGATATATGAACAATCTAAACAAATAAAGGAACTTTCCGATGGATTGTACAGCTATATCCAAGATATTAAAACCAAAGTTGAAGATGTAATTGGTCAAAAAGACATTCCTGTAAATCAAAGAAACTATCAGGCAATGGATCAGTCAGATTTTACTGACAATTATTTCTTTGCTGAGGGAGCACAAGCTAAAGCTCACGCAAGTGAATTCATTGAAAAAATGAAAACCTATCGCGAAGGAGTATTAAAAGTATTGGGAGATAATCCAGCTTATAAAGCTTTAGCCGATAAAGTAAGCGTAAACTTTAATACTGACGATGTAAAGAATAGAGAAGGCAGAACCGTAAAATGGTTAAATTTTAACTTTGAAGGGTTCCCTTACGTTGCAACTTTAGCAAAACTCTCAATGATGCAGTCAGACATCTTAACTACTCAACAAGAATTTTTTGATACTGCTTTGGCAGGTAGTTTGAAATCACAAGTTTCAATGACTAACTATACAACTTTGCTTGAACAAGGTAAAGGAGCGTATTACCAAGGTGAGAAATTCGATGGTTCTATCGTATTGGGTAGAAAAGACGCTACTACACGTCCTAATGAAGTAGACATCGCTATTGATGGTAGAAAGTTAGGAACAAGTGAATACACTATTGAAGATGGTCGTGTGAAATTAAACATTTCAGCAGGTAATACAGGTGATCACAAAATCACAGGTAACTTGTACTTCGACCAAGACGGAAAACGTATTGCTGTGCCTGTAGCACAATCTTTCTCTGTGATTCCTAAACCAAACTCAGCCGTTATTTCAGCTGATAAGATGAACGTAGTGTATCGTGGTGTTGCTAACCCTATCACTATTTCTATGCCTGGTGTACCTGATAACAAAATTTCAGCATCAGCACCTGGTTTATCTAAAGCGAGTGGTAGTGGTGCTTGGGTAATGCGTCCAGGGCAAGGTAGAGAAGTTACTATTCACGTAACAGGTGAGCTTGCAGGACAAAAATTCAGCTCTTCTAAAATGTTCCGTATTAAAAATATCCCACGTGCTGTAACCAGCTTGGGTGGACAAATAGGAAATGCTAAATTACCAAAAGCAAACGTATCTGTAATGCCAGTGATGGCTGTTTTGGAAGACTTCGACTTTGACTTGAAACTACAAGTAAACGAATTTAAAGTGTTCATTCCAGGACAACCAAGTGTATACGTGAAAGGTAGTAGAATGAACGAACAAGCAAGAGCAGCTGTTCTAAGAGCTAAACGTGGTGATAAAATCCAGATATTTGACGTAAAAGCAAGTATCATCGGTAACTCTGACCTCAGATTACCTCCTGTATCACCAATCGTAGTTGAAATAACAAACTAAGACAAACATTATTATGCACGTAAAAAATATAATATTATTATTGCTTTCAGTATTTGCATTTCAGCTCTCTAAAGCTCAGGTAAACATCTTAAACGCAAAAGTAGCAAGCGATATAGGTGTTAAATCTGAAGCGCGAATAGAAGCTGATAATGACAAGCCACTACCTTATGGCTATGTGGACGACCGCGATATCCTTTGGTCAGTAGAGGTGTGGGAAGTAATCGACCTCAACGAAAGAGCTAACTTTCCCCTCCTTTTCCCTACTGATACCTTGGAAATAGATGCTTATCGTCGCTCATTGTATGATGTACTTTTGAAGAACATCAAGAATGGCAAAATTCAAGATATCTATGTAGATTCTTATTTTACTCAAACAAAAACAGCTGAGTCAATAGAAGCATCACTATCAAAGGTAGATACTTTAGATGTAGGCTATGAGCAACTTAACGCAGGTGAAGCTCTTTCTCCTGAATATGTAACTCATAGAAACTTAGAGTCTGCAGATATCGCTCAGTACCACATTAGAGGTATTTGGTATTTCGACAAACGCCAAGGTGAATTAAAATATCGTTTGCTCGCGTTAGCTCCTGTAGCTCCCGACGTAAACTTTATAGATTCTGATGACTCTACTATGTCGGCATTAGTACCTCTATTCTGGGTATTCTATCCGCAAGTACGCGATATTTTGCACGAAGCGAAAACCTTTAATAGGAAGAATGATGCTCGCCCTGTATCTTTCGATCACGTTTTAAATGCACGAATGTTCAGTTCTGTGATATTTAAAGAGGCGAATGTATACGGCGACAGAAAAATCAAGGAATACCTCCCTGATAATGCGCTCTTCCAATTGTTAGAAGCTGACAAAATTAAAGAGAAAATTCGCGACAGAGAGCAAGATATGTGGACAAACTAATTTTAAATTCACAGAAATATTCTTTAAACTGCTTTAAAAGAGCGTTGCTATCAAAAGCAATGCTCTTTTAAAGCAGTTTTTTTATAGAAAATAAATTTGTAAGATATGGATATTAAAAACGCACAATTAGCAGTTGATAATTGGATAAAAGAACACGGTGTTCGCTATTTTAATGAACTTACTAATATGGCACAACTCACTGAGGAAGTAGGAGAGGTTGCTCGTATTATTGCTCGCCGTTATGGAGAACAGTCCGAGAAAGAAAGTGATAAAAACAAAGATTTAGGCGAGGAACTCGCTGATGTAGTATTTGTAGTACTTTGCTTAGCCAATCAAACAGGGATTGACTTGCAAGAGGCTTTCGATAAGAAGATGCTAAAAAAAACACAACGTGACCACGACCGTCATCACAATAATGAAAAACTAAAATAATTATGCTATATTATTGTATTTATCATTTGATTTTGTATCTTTGCCCTATTAAAACAATCTAGTATAAAATGGCTAAAACAACAAAAGATAACAAGGAAATGAGTGTAGAAGAGGCTAAAAAACAAGCTCTAAAACTCACCTTAGAAAAATTAGACAAAACCTATGGCAAAGGAACTGTACGTGCCTTAGGCGATAATCCTGTCGAAGACGTAGAAGTTTACTCTACCGGTTCTATCGGGCTCGATGCTGCTTTAGGCGTAGGTGGATATCCTAAAGGGCGCGTAATCGAAATTTATGGGCCTGAATCTTCTGGTAAAACCACCCTTACACTGCACGCTATCGCCGAAGTACAAAAAGCTAAAGGGACAGCAGCTTTTATCGATGCTGAACACGCTTTCGACCCTGTTTACGCACAACGCTTAGGTGTAGATGTTAAAAATCTATTGATTACTCAGCCTGACAGTGGCGAACAAGCTCTTGAAATTGCTGATGCTCTTATTCGTTCCAATGCAGTAGACCTCGTAGTAATCGACTCGGTGGCCGCACTTACTCCCAAAGGTGAGATTGATGGCGAAATGGGAGACTCTAAAATGGGGCTTCACGCCCGACTAATGTCTCAGGCTTTACGCAAAATCACTGGTAGTATTAGCAAAGCAAAATGTATCGTTATTTTCATCAATCAGTTGCGTGATAAAATAGGTATTACTTTTGGGAACCCCGAAACTACTACAGGGGGTAATGCACTTAAATTTTATGCCTCTGTGCGTATAGATATCCGTAAAGACGGAGGACCTCAAGGAAGTGCTGCTATTAAGGACAGCAATGGCGAAATCATCGGTAATAAAACCAAGGTGAAAATAGTTAAAAACAAAGTAGCATCGCCTTTTAAAACCGCTACTTTCGATATTATGTTTGGCTTAGGTATCTCTAAGTCTGCTGAACTTCTTGAGTTAGGCGTTGAGGCTGATATCGTAGATAAAAGCGGTGCTTTTTATAGCTATAAAGGCTCCCGATTAGGTCAAGGACGTGATGCCTCTATTGCAATGCTTAACGACAATCCAGAAATAGCTGAACAAATAGAAGTAGAACTACGCGAATGGCTTAAACATAATGAACTCTCTTCTAATCCTAAAAAAGGTAAAAAGAGTACTAAGGCTAAAGATAAAAAGGCAGTAGAACCTGAGTATTCTGAAGAGGAATACGATGAAGCCGATACCTATGACGAAGAAGAAGATTAGTTAAACACCAATATAATCAAGAAAGGCTGTGCAGAACGCTCTGCACAGCCTTTCTTTTTTAATAATTGAAACAACTATTTCTTTGCAAAAGTAAGGAGTACGCCTCCTTGTTTATCGGTAAGCAACAGTTGGTCTCCTTTTAGTTGGTATTGTCTTACCTTTTGCATAGCCATACCAAAAGCATCAGCAACCTCCATTTTTTCTGCACAAAGCATTAGTGTAGAAGCTAAATCACCAAAAACAAGTTCTTTATCGGTGAGGGTTTTAATACTTCCCATAAAGGTATTACAGCTGTCAGAGCCATTCACCTTCATTTCACTGATATTGAGTTTTAATGTAGGCTGTGCCTCAGGGGTGATAACCATTTCTCCCATACTCACCAGTTTCCATTCGCCTTGCAAATCAAACCGAGAGTCTTTCACCTTTTCTATTTCTCGCACCAAAGTATAAGCAACATTTGGTGCACCGGCGGAGACGTCCTTCAGCGGTTTTTCGCTTACTTCTATCTTCTTAAAGTAGCCTTCTTCAAAGGTAAAACCTTCAATAGGAGCACAAAAAGCCTCCCATTGTGCTTTACTTAAATTATCGCCTTTGTACACTTGCAAGCATTGCATTTTGCCAGCTCCTGTACTGCTTTCTACCTGGGAGCTATTTACCCAATATACCGCTTGGGTACTGGTAGAGCAACTCCCCAATCCTATGGCTACGCTCAGTAGCATCATAAACTTGATTTTCTTCATTGTAAAAATCTTTATATATTTTTTTAATGTCAGTTCAATATAACAAAAACGCCCGTCGCGTTGCGACTATTTGATGTATTTCTTCAGCGTTTTCATTAAATCATTAGCTCTTAGGTTATCTCCTTGCGACAATAAGTTTCCTTCGGGGTCTATGAGAAAAGGCGCAGGGATACTCGTTACCCCATATTTCTCAGCGGTTTTGCCATCGTTGTCCCACACATTATGCCACACCATTCCTTCTATTTTAATAGCGTCCTGCCAAGCGTCTTTATCCTTAGGTCTATCTATCGATACTGATAGAATTACAAAATTTTTCCCTTTGAACTCTTTATATGCTTGTTTGAGGTATTTGTTTTCCTTCTTGCAAGGCATACACCACGAAGCCCAAAAGTCTATCAGCACATATTTACCCCGTAACGAAGATAACGCTAACTTTTCACCATTAGGCTGTGGTAAGTTAATTTCAGGTACAAGGTTATGGCGTTGCAACGCTTGTGCAAAGGATTCCGCAGTTGCCAAAAAGAAAAGTGCTAAGGCTGTAAATAAAAATCTTTTTCTCATTCGTAATCTTGTTTTTTAGTTATTGTCTTTGCTCATACAAAAACCTGACCAAAGTCGTAGCACAACAAGTAATTCTTCATATCAGAATTAACCACTAACTACTAATCATTAAAAATATCCTCCTTTTTTACGGTCTTCCATCGCTGCTTCCGTTACTTTGTCGTCTATGCGGGTCTCACCGCGTTCCGAAATACGCGAAGCTGTAATCTCATTCACCACCTCTTCAAGGGTGGTGGCGTTGCTCTCTACCGCAGCAGTACAGGTCATATCACCTACCGTGCGATAGCGCACACGTTTGTTTAGGATAGTATCGTTTTCGTCTATCTGGATAAAAGGCGACACCGCAATAAGTCTACCTTCGTACTCAATCACCTCGCGATTGTGCGCAAAATAGATAGAAGGAAGTGCTATTTTCTCTTGCTGAATATAATTCCACACGTCTAATTCCGTCCAATTCGAGATAGGAAACACCCGCACGTTTTCGCCTTTCTGTATCCGACCGTTGTAGATGTTCCACAGCTCCGGACGTTGCAATTTAGGGTCCCACTGACCAAATTCGTCTCTTACTGAAAAGAAGCGCTCTTTGGCACGTGCTTTCTCTTCATCTCTACGCGCCCCTCCTATGCAAGCGTCGAAGTGAAACTCCTCAATAGTGTCCAATAAAGTGTGTGTTTGCAACCAGTTACGAGAAGCAAACTTACCTTTGGGCTCGGTAAGTCCTTTCGCTTTAATGGTGTCTTCTACTTGTCGCACAATAAGTTCCGCACCTATGCGTTTAGCAAGGGCATCGCGGTATTCAAGTGCTTCGGGGAAGTTATGCCCCGTGTCGATATGTACCAAAGGAAAAGGAATCTTCATAGGAGCAAATGCTTTCATTGCCAAGTGTACCAAGGTAATAGAGTCCTTACCACCACTAAAAAGCAAGGCAGGACGCTCAAACTGCGCCGCTACTTCGCGCATTATGTAAATACTTTCAGCTTCTAATTGTTTTAAATGTTCTTTATTCACGATTGTTATTCTTTATATCTTACTTTTCTGCTTGTATGCAGAATATTTATCACTGTTATTGTTGTTGTTTTTCTTTTAGGCGTAACTTTTATCACATAATAAATCCCATAAGGGAATACTTTGGTAAAACACACTCTGATTCCCCTATATCTTTTAGTAAACATATAAGGATAATCTTTTATGTATTCAAAACATTTATCTATCTCTTGGAAGAAGCGGTTAGCTAATTTTTCATCAATATCAGTATAATAATCTAATATCTTTGATAGATTTTTTTCAGCTCTTTTTCCTACTCTAAATGTGTCAGAAGCCATATTTCTGTTTGAATTTTAGTTTTAAAACTTCCCAGTCTTCTGCTTCACCAGTTTCTTCAAATTCTTTTAAGCTTTCATCTAAAATCTCTTTATGCCATTCTGGAATCTCTTGAGTATTACTTAAATCAGCCTTCTCAAAACGCCATTCATTATAGGTTTCCATAGGGATAACAGCTAAAATGTCATTCCCTTCAGAATCTTTTATGTATTGTGCAGTTGTGTTCATAATTACTAATCTTTTAATCTGAAATTAATAGGATACTTATAATAGCAATCTACAGTCTCCCCTTTGATATTCTTAGCTGGATACATAGGCGGAAAGTTCTTAAACAAGTCTATTGCCGCCTTTTCCAATATAGGGTCGCCTCCTTCAGCTCCTTTAATTTTTAAAACCCCTTGCTTATTAATCACTATATCAAGCACCACTTGCCCTTGTACGCCCCATTTCAGAGCTTTCTCAGGATATTCAAAGTGCATTACTACCCAATAGTCCAAACATTCTTTCACCGTCCTATCTACCATTTTTCTTGCTGAGGTATCAAATATACTACAATAAGGAAGCTTTACGGGTATTAATAAAGCGTCTTCTTTTTCTTGTGCTTGTACACTCAAACAACCTATTAACAAGGATAGTACGGTAAGTAAATATATTGTTTTCATCAGTCTCGCTCATTTTGTTCCACATAGTCATCAACAGGTGATGAGAGACATCGCTTGTGTTTCCACCCCCCAAGAGAAAGCTAATAATAGTAACGTCAGCAAAAATAGTATTATGATAACTAACGTAACTTAGAAAGCACAAAGGTAGTACATTTTTTTTGATTTCAAAAATATACTACCTTTTAACAATCGTTTTCTTGCTCTTTTTCCCTTTTCCCGTCGCTACATTCCCACCTTTGGACGAAATCCACATCGTCACTCTTCATTCGTCATTTCTTCTCTTTTTCTTTTATATTTCTCGCTATTACCTATTACCTAAGCCCCCACATCACCCATTTTCTCATTTCCAAATTTGCTAATTCTCTAATTTTTCTTCCCCCTTTACTGTCACTACATTCCCCCTCTCCTTGGGAGAGGGAAGGGGAGAGGATTTCTTTTCTTTCGCCTCGAAACCCCGTTTTTACCGTTTTTTGTGTCGCTGTATTATACTATGAGTCAATCACTTATATACCCTTTCTATACCAATCGTCCAAGATTCGTATAAGCTTCCTATAAGCTCTCTATAAGCTAACCCCACCCTTCTTACATCCTTTTTTCATCAAAACCCCTCTCTGCTCTCTTTCGTTCTTTTCCGTTTCCTTCCGAACCCCTCAACCCTCCGCATTTGCTAATTTTCAAATTTGCTAATCTGCTAATTTTTCCCTGCCCGTGTGGCTCGCACCCTCATTTTCTCATTTCCTCATTACAGTCGGTTCTTCTCTTCTTCTCCCGCTCCTTGTCCTTTATACTTGCTTTGGGTGGTATTGAAATTGTAACTCAGTCCTACTTTAAAACTTATATTGCCGTAATTCTCAGCAGTACTATTGCTAATATACGGATTTTGTATGCGTGTGTGTTCATTAAGACCATTAAAAGGGTCAGAAGCTACGGCATACACCGTAAGCGATTGGTGGAAGAACATACGGGCTACCCCCACGAACATTCCGCTCATATCCTTGTAGGCGTAAGCTTCTTGGTTTGAACCTTTGCTCATATAAATAAACATCGCTAAGATTAACCAATTCTCAGTAGGAGTAATTTGGTTCATCATTTCTACCATAAACCTACCTTCATTAGTGTAAAACACATTGTTAGCAAAAGGTTTTTTATAAGTGAGCGTAAGTTTAGGCATCCATTTGCCTATTTGGGTTTGCGCATTGAGCACACATTTCAGTTCGCTAAAATCGTCATAATTGCGAAGGGTTTTTTCAACGGCATCGGGATTGATGCTTGAGAGTTGGTAATCGGAATAGATACCTTTGTGAATATTCGAATAACTTACCGAAGCCGAAATAGGACCATAAGTAGCCAAGGCACTCCATTCATCAGTAAGCTGAGGCACAATATATGGGTTTCCACGATTGTACAAGAAAGGAGAACTATAAGTGTTGTAGTCGCTGAGCTCATAAAAAGCTGGGCGTTTAATTTTGCGTGCATAACTAAAAGTCAGTTGAGTTTTATCCCAAGGGAATGCGATAGAAATATTGGGTAGCCAATCGCGGTAGGTCTTGCTTTTTACGGGGCTTTTTTGTCCGTTTTCGTAATAACCAAAGTCGGCGTACTCATAGCGCGTACCGAGTTTCAAATTCACCTTTTTGATAGGGTAAGAGAAACTCACAAAACCAGCCGAACGCGTTTCGGTATTCTTAATATCCGAAGCCGAAAGCACATTATCGGTATAATCCTCAGTGCGATGCAGGTCGCTTGCCTCTACGCCATAGTTTATAGCGCCCTTGCCAAGGGTTTGCAAGAAAGTAGTTTTGAGTCCCCACCAATCGGAAGCAGCATCGGAATGGGTGTGCACGTTACGAGAGGTAGCGGTGAGGAGGTTGTGCTCCACAATATCGGAAGTGTTATCGGAACGCTGACCGATATAATCTACATCGGTTTGCAGTTTCAGTTTGTCAGTAATTTTACCTTCGTAATAGGCATTAATGCTTAACTTTTTATCTTGGCTAAAGCGGTCGTATTCATTGAGCCCTTTGGCAGTAAGGAGGTTATTTTTGAAGGTAGTGGTCTCTTGGGTGCTAAACCTGTGTCCTACCCAAGGTTCTACACTCCCTCTCACACTTGCGCCTATGGAATGTTTGTCGGAAATCTCGTGTGCTACCCCTATTTTAGCGTTTATTCCTTTGGCATTACTCCTGTTAGTTTCGTCGCTTGTCACGCGCCAATCATTGCTTTGGGTATGCACTTGCAAATCCTGATAGATGTCGGCATTTTTCTTGTTGAAGTTGTTGAAGTTGCCTATGGTAGTAAACCAGTCGGTTTTGCCTTTGCGATAGTTGAGACTAAGCCAAGTAGTTGTTAAGGCTCCTTTTTTTAACACATAATTTTCATTTTCAACCGACCCACTCAGTCCATCGCCTTGTTTCTTTTTCAGTTTGATGTAGATTACTGCACCCACCGTATTGTCGTGTTCTGCACCAGGTTGGGTTTCCAACTCTATGCTCTCAATATCTTTCGGCGATAACTGATTCACCTCATCTAAATTGCGCACCCTGCGGTTATCGATATAGAAGATAGGATTGCCTTTGCCAAACACCTCATAACCTCCACCGGTGTAGGAAGTGCTTACCCCAGGCAAGAAGTTGATAAGCAATTCGGCTTTGGGAAGGTTCTGCAAGGTAGATTGCGCCACATTGGTACTGATGCGCGTACCCTTTTGTTCTAATATCGGGCGATGAGCTGTTACCACTACTTCCCCTAACTGATTGGTAGCAGGGGTCAAAACAATGGTGCCCAAGTTGCTCCCTGAGGGCGTGAATACCACCGTTTGATATTCCAAATGCGTAATTTTGATAACCACCTTTTTACCCTCAGCGGCATTGGGTAGTTCAAAAACTCCTCGCTGATTGCTTATTGCCCCTTTTACGAGGGTAGAGTCGGGGAGAGTCATTAGGAGTACATTGGCAGCACTCACAGGCTTTTTTTCAGTATTCAACAAGGTTCCTTTAAAAGAAGATTGTGCAAAGCCATTGGCGGTTACTGCTAAAAGCAGTGATAGAATAATCTTTTTCATTGTTTGTATGGTTTTTGGTTACTAAATATAAACTAATTAATTTCACGGCGCAAAGATATAACAAATAAAAGTATTATGCAATACAAAGTACCATAAAAATAGCGTTATGATATCATTATTTTTTCATTACGCTGATTATCAATTATCTTTCCTTGATTATTTTTTAAAGAAGAGCGCTAATATCTTTCTCTTTCTGTTCTATAAACGAAGATTTTTTGAAAAGGTTGGAATAAGAAGTAAAAAACTTTGCCAAAGGTAGTAGCACGACAAGCTACTTCAAACTTCAAAGTTTATACTGCAAAAAATGCTTGTCGTGCTACGTCTATTCGTTGTTTTCTATGGTTTTATAGGCTTCGATGATACTGCGTACCAGTGGGTGACGCACAACATCTCTGTCGTCTAAGTGAAGGAAGGCGATACCCTGTACTTTTTGGAGGATAAGCATCGCTTCTTTGAGTCCGGAAGAGACTTTGCGAGGGAGATCTATTTGTCCAGGGTCGCCGGTAATCATAAACTTGGCATTGCGCCCCATACGGGTGAGGAACATCTTCATCTGGGCGTGGGTGGTGTTCTGTGCCTCGTCGAGGATTACAAAAGCGTTGTCTAAGGTTCGTCCGCGCATAAAGGCAAGGGGGGCAATCTCTATGATTCCTGCCTCAATAAAGGCGTTGAGTTTTTCGTGGGGAATCATATCGCGCAATGCATCGTAGAGGGGTTGCATATAGGGGTCGAGCTTCTCTTTGAGGTCACCAGGAAGAAAACCGAGGTTCTCGCCTGCTTCCACTGCCGGACGAGTAAGGATAATTCTACGCACTTGTTTTTCTTTGAGAGCTTTTACGGCTAAGGCAACGCCCACATAGGTCTTACCCGTACCGGCAGGACCAACGGCAAATACCATATCGTTTTTATGCATCAGCTCTACTAATTTTACTTGATTGGGGGTTTGCGGACGTATGATTTTGCCATTCACGCCGTGCACAATGATGTCCTCTTCGCGCACTTTTTCGCTCTTCTCAGTACTAGTAGCCGAAAAAATACTATCGATAGTGCGCTCGTCTAAGCGATTGTATTTCGCGCAATAGGCGATAAGCTTTTCCATTTGTTTCTGAAAATCTTTTAGCAAATGTTCTTCGCCAAAGGCAATAAGTTTAGACCCCCGTGCTACGATTTTCAGCTTCGGGAAGAGCGTTTTGATGTATTTGATATTATTTTCGTCTTCGCCACAAAACACTTGGGCGCTCACGTCAGTAAGTTCTAAGTTTAATTCGTTCACTTTATTTAGTTATCAGTTAAGAGGTATGAGTTAAAAGTTTTGGCAAAGATATGAAAAAATTGTCAATTAGCCAATTTGTTAATAAGCAAATCACTCGTTAGATAAGTCCGCACCCTCTGCCCTGTCCAACAGCTTCTCTCACTAATTTTCTAATCTATTAATTTTTCACTTCCCCTTTCCGTCGCTACATTCCCCTTTGAATGGAAGTCCGCGAGAGCGGAGTATGTGAATAGGAGGAGGTTTGTCATCTTTTCCAGCTTGTCCCCCTTCGGGGGTTCGGGGGCTTACCGAATAAACGATTCGCTACATTTCCCCTTTGAAGGTAGCCAGCGACAGCTGGGTATATGACAAAGGGGAGATTTCTTTCGCTTCCCCGTCACCACATTCCCCCTTTGAAGGGGGCTAGGGGGATGTTATCCCCTAGTGCCTATGGCCTAAGGCCTATCACCTCTTCCCTTTTCTTTCGCCTCGAAACCCTGTTTTTACCATTTTTTGCATCGCTGTATTACAGTATGAATCAACTACTTATACACCCTTTCTATACCAATCGTCCAAGATTCGTATAAGCTTCCTATAAGCTCTCTATAAGCTAACCCCACCCTTCTTACACCCTTTTTTCACCAAAACCCCTCTTAACCTCCTTCCGAACTTTTCCGTTTCTTTTCGGTATACACTTTGCCAAAATTTCAAACTTTGGCAAAGTTAATCCCCTCCGCTGGCACTTTTCTTGTAGCTTCCACCTCATTTGCTAATTTTCTCATTTTCTAATTCTCTAATTTTCCAATTTCCTCATTTTCCAATTTGCTCATTTTCTAATTACTTCCTACCTTTGCAAAAAATATTAAATAAGATGAAAAAATTAGTTTTATTCCTTACCATTTTGGGCGCTTTGCTATCAGCCTCTTGTAGCAAAAGCAACTCCGATGAACCAACCCCCAACCCCAACAACCCTATTGTTCCCACTCCACAACCCAACCCTAACCCGCAGCCCAATCCACAACCTAATCCACCTACCCCTACCCCTTCCGATAAAAAGATACTTACAGGTACCTTCATACAGCTCTTTAACAAAGGCGATTGGAGCGACGCTCAATGGGACAATTTTTTAGCCGAAATCAAAGACTTGGGTATGAACACCCTCATCGTGCAATACATAGGATATATAAATCCTTCTAATAACCTCACTTGGTTCGATTCAAACAATAACTTTACTACCACCAAAATTAAACCTACCCTACAACGAATTCTCGCCTCAGCTGAGCGTAAAGGCATAGAGGTGCACATAGGCTTGCTCTTTGATGAAAGTTATTGGCAACACAAAACCGATGCGTCGTGGCTACAAACTCAAGCCAAATATTGTATTGCCATTGCCGAAGATATCCAACGCCAGTTTGGTACTCACCCAGCCTTCAAAGGGTGGTATATCCCACACGAACCCGAGCCTTATGCTTATAGTACTGATGATAATATAACCCTTTTCAGAGAGAAATTTATCGACCGCATCTCTAATCGTTTGCACCAGCTGAATAACAAACCCGTTTCAATTGCTGCCTTTTGGAATAGTGCACTTTCGTCTCCCGAACAGTTGCAACACTTTATGGCTGAACTCGCTAAGAGTAATTTAGAAATCATTATGTTACAAGATGGGGTAGGGGCACAACACGTAACCCTCAACCGCCTTGCTGAGTACTATCAAGCGGCTGAGCGCGGACTATTTCAGGAAAACAAAAACTATAAAGGCGTATTTTGGTCAGACCTCGAAACTTTTGCCTCTCCTAATGGTCAGGTACCTTTTCATCCCGCCACTTTCGATAGAGTCAAACAACAACTCACTACTGCCTTTTCCATTCCCAAAGTAACCAAAGTAGTATCTTTTGCATATTTTGACGATATGTACACCCAAAGCCCCAATAAAGCCCAAGCCGATGCTCTACGCGAAGCTTACAAACAATATATAAAAAACAAATAACAATAAAATTAACTGTTAAAAATGAAAATAGCCATAGGAAACGACCACGCAGGAGTCGATTATAAGAAAGCCATTGTAGCTTTTTTGGAAAGTAAAGGAATAGAAGTACTCAACTGCGGTACTGATACCTCTGAAAGTGTAGACTACCCCGATTTTGGTCACGCCGTAGCCAAAGCTTTAGAAGAAAATAAAGCCGACCTTGGTATTGTGATTTGTGGTAGTGGTAACGGCATTGCAATGACCGCCAATAAGCACCCTCACATCCGCTGTGCAGTCTGCTGGACAAAAGAGCTCTCTGCTCTTGCCCGTGCCCATAACAATGCCAATGTACTGAGCATTCCCGCCCGCTTTACCGCCATTGAACAAGCCGTAGATATAGCCAATACCTTTCTCAACACCCCTTTTGAAGGCGGTCGTCACGAAAGAAGAGTAAAGAAGATTTAAATCGCATTTGTGTCGCTACACTTTGCCAAAGGTACGACTCGCACCTTTGGCAAAGTTTACAACGTATAAAAGATTTCTCCTTAAAAACAGAAGCGTAGCTCTCAAATTTAAAAAGAAGCATTACGCAATCCGTCCTATCCGCATAATTTGCGGTAGACCAAAAATAATATGAATAATCATTGGTTAGAACGTACAGAGCTTTTAATTAAACAACAAGGTATTACCACTTTGCAAAATGCCCATATCCTCATTGCAGGCTTAGGGGGCGTAGGCTCTTATGCTGCCGAATTTGTAACTCGTGCAGGAGTAGGAGCTCTCACTATTGTCGATGCTGATACCGTTTCCCTCTCTAATATCAACCGGCAGTTGCCCGCCCTTCATTCTACGATAGGGCAAGCCAAAACCGAAGTGATGAGAGCACGTCTTTTGGATATCAACCCCGAGCTGAAACTCACCGTCATTCACGAATTCCTCACCCCTGAGCGTGCTTGGGAAATCGTAACACCCGACTTCGATTATGTTATCGACTGTATCGATAGTATTACCCCTAAGCTGAACCTTATTCTCGCAGCCAAACGCAAACACGTAAAGCTCGTGAGTTGTATGGGCGCGGGAGGTGCTACTGATGTTTCCCAAATAAAAGTAACCGACCTGATGAAAACGTATAACTGTCCGTTGGCAAAGTTTATTCGCAAACGACTCAAAAACGAGCGTATTCACTCAGGTATAAAAGCCGTATTCTCTTCCGAAATTGTCTCTAAGGACTCTATGCAACGCACCGAAGGTCTCGACTATAAAAAGTCTTTCTATGGTACCATTAGCTTTATGCCAGCCGCTTTTGGGTTACACGCTGCTGCTACTGCGGTAAATTACCTATTAGCAAAACAACAAAATAAAGAAAATGTTAATTTATAATGTGAATCAATGTTTGAGAAATGATTGTCTCTGATTTACAATTTCATAGTCGCTTTTGCATCACATTTCCCCCTTTGGAGGAAGCCAGCGAAAGCTGGGTATGTGTAAGGGGGGAGGTTTATAATCAATAAGTTAATTCAACCCTTTGTTAAAACTAAGCAAAGAAAATCATCAACTTATAATACAATCAAGTGATTTTCATTTATAACAACGCTGAGGTATGATTTTCTTTAAAACTTAAAAGTCCTTTTTTATGTTGATTATGAAAATCTTACATTTCTCAGTTTCATTTATTTTCTAAAAAAATTGCTTTTTTAAAAAAGAAAGCGTATTTTTGCCCCAAATATACAAAGTTCGCTGTTTGATGAGTGATTTAAAAAAGTTGGTAGCGTTATTAGAAGAGAAAGCCATTGTCTTACAGAGCAAATTCAATAGTCTTAGGGAAGAAAATGGCAAGCTAAAACAAACCATTGAAGAACTTCGTAGTGAGAAACAGTCGCTTGAAAGCACTATCACTACACTGAAAGAGAAGAACGAAACACTCGCCATAGCCAACCGTATATTAGGCAGTAAAGATAATAAAAGAGAAACCAAATTGAAGCTCAATACACTCATTCGCGAAATCGATGCGTGTATCACTCAGCTCACTAAACAATAGCAATGGAACAGGACGGATTGAGAATTAAACTTTCGGTAGCCGATAGGTTATACCCTTTAACCATTGCTCCACAACAGGAAGAGGGTTTTAGAAAAGCCGCTAAAAAGATAAACGATATGATTCAAGATTTTGAAACCGTTTATGAACTGCGCGATAAACAAGATGGCTTAGCAATGTGCGCTATCGCTTTGGCAAGAGAAATAGAACAAGCCAAACTCAACGAAACGCACGAAGACGAATCCCTCAAAGAAACCTTAGCACAGGTGTACAACGCCCTAAACCAAATAGGTTAAAACACGTTCCTTTACATAGAAAACTTACTGCCTATATTGATTGTCCTTTCGGTAAACTCAACATTAACATTTCA